>Ga0187783_10000055_pt1 | contig 88584 bp, 71 predicted proteins | sample 1015_SJ02_MP02_2_FD_132471 | JGI IMG/M metagenome (GOLD analysis project Ga0187783, IMG submission 132471) | Tropical peat soil microbial communities from peatlands in Department of Meta, Colombia - 1015_SJ02_MP02_20_MG | ecosystem: Environmental > Terrestrial > Soil > Wetlands > Peat | place... | reverse complement strand
TGGTAGAGCAGCCGATTCGTAATCGGCAGGTCATCGGTTCAAGTCCGATCCTCGGCTCCATTAATTCAACAAGTTACCGTGAGGCTCAGCTGCGTCTGGACCTTGGTGCACGTTTTGGTGCACACTGCCCTCAAAATCGGGCTGCGTTAGCCGCTCCAGGGCTGCCCGCTTGGCTTCGGTGCGGATGCGACTGTAGTGCTCTAGCATTGCCCGGCTGACGTGACCCGCAACGCTCATGATCACCAGATCGGGCGTCTGTGATTCCGCCATCTTCGTGATACAAGTTACCCGCAGATCATGGAATCGACACTTCACCGCAGAGAGTTTTAGCGCATGCCGCCATGCCGCGCGCCAGCCCTTAGCTGAGCGCCACGAGATCGTGGCGTGATTTCAAATTTCGCCCGGCAACCATGCTGTTACTCATTGATCTAGCGAATGGATCTCGGCGATGTAGCCTCCGGGGGAATTGCACGATGGCCGCCTGCCGCCGGTCGACTTGGTAGGGAGCAACCAGGATTTTCACCTCGGCTCTCTTCGCTTTCGTGAGTGTGCCTGTGAGATTGGCCACCTCGTATCCGGTCGTCTCCCACCCGTAGGGGTACGGTAGATGGCCATCGGTCGCCAAGACGGTCATTTTTCCAAATGTTGACTCTATCCGAACGCGCCGGTACGTATCTTTGGGGCGACCGACTTCAACACCGGGTGCGTGCTCATCGCTCGAGACGACTCTCCCGTGCGAGAAAGCAAGAAAGCTGCGGATGAAAGCGTCCGCACTGTCTAAGGAAACGTACACGCGATTTTCAGGAATCGTTTTTAGGGGTCCGTAGGATGGCATCGTGTTGTGAACATACAACTGCGTGTTCACACCGCCCGGGAATTGGATAATTGCATCTCGTCCGATCGGATCCTTAAAAGGAGTGACGAGGACAGATGCACCTGATGCTCGGGCAGCGCCAATCGCCGCATCCAGATCCGTTACCAAGTACCCCGCTCGTTCTGTGCCAAACGGGTAAGGGACGGGCGTTTTATAGCCAAAAACTGAAAACATGCCCACGGGCGTCGATATCATTTGCGAAATCGTCTTGCTGGCAATTGCGGTCACGGTGAGTACGACCTGCTTGGAAGTTGTGCCCCCGAAAGTCGCTACCACGCTGCCAACGAAGTGATCAAAATCTTCTGTGGCGACATAGACGTGGGTTGAGTCGTATTGCGCCCCAACACCTACATCGGGAGTTGCTGCAATCGTGTTCTGCAAGGCGACGCTTTGACACACCGCGACTCGCGCGATTCCAAACATCAGAGCTAACCAGAAAACGGCCCCCGGAAACGATCGACTCGCTCTCACAAGAGCCTCCGTTCGGCGAGACTGGAACCAACTCGCATCTGTCGCTATCGTCGAAGTTTGCTTCTCATCCTGCACGGTTCATGACGTCGATCACCACTTTGCCTTGAGCCTTTCCTGACGCAAGCCAGCGGTAGGCATCGGGTGTCGTTGCCAACGTAAATTGACGGTCATCGATGAGCGGCCTTACTTTCGCCGCCTCAACAAGGTGCGCAAGAGAACGGAGTATGCGAGCATGAGCGTCCCTTCCGACTCCACGAAGCATCGGCAGCAACATGAAAACGACGTAAAAAGAGAGAGCCTTTGCATGAAGCGGGCTGAGGTCCTGAGTGGTTCTGGCGTTGGTGGTTACGACGCGGCCGTAGTACGCGGCTGCCGTGAAGGAGTTCGAAAGATTATTCCCGCCGATAGTATCGAAAACCACCTCGAAGCCGCGTCCGGCGGTTAGGCGGTCGACATACGCTTGCACCGCCTCTTCCCGATAGTTGATTGTTTCATCCGCACCGAGTTTGCGGGCGAGGTCGGCTGCTTCGTGCGATGCAACTGTAGTCGCGACCCGCGAGCCCTTGGCCTTGGCAAGTTGTACGGCGATGTGGCCCACACCGCCGACTCCTCCATGCACCAGGACGTGATCGGATGCCGAAAGGGATACTCGCTCGAAGGCCTCCCAAGCAGTGATACCAACCACCGGCAGCGCGGCAGCTTCATGCATGGTCAGGTTTTTTGGCTTAGGAGCAAGCAGGCGCGCATCAGCAACCATGTATTCGGCGAGTGCACCTTCTTGGCCTTTAATGCCGCCCGCGGCACCGTAGACTTCATCGCCGACAGCAAAATCGATGATCCCGTCGCCAACTTTCTCCACTGTACCGGCCACGTCGACACCCAGAATTGCAGGCAGATCAGGACCGACCGGCAAACCATCCAGGATTTTCAGGTCAAGCGGGTTCACTGAAGTGGCACCAACCCGGATCAGGACGTTACCTGGACGAACGTTAGGCACCGGAAGATCAATGAACTCGAACTTGGATGGATCACCGAACGATTTCAAAACCTGGGCTTTCACCGACGAATCCTCTAGTTAGGCGTAAAAACTTTAACGCCCCGTGAGCATGGATACAGGTACGACGACCATCATGAGCACGGTCGTCAAAAGCATTGTTGAGCCGGCTTCGGCTTGGTAGGTCCCGTAACGGGCTGCGAGCATGGGCGCGATAACGGCCGAGGGTAAAGCCGCCGCTACTACTCCCTCGCGCGCCAGCGCATTCGGCACGCCGAGAAGCCCGATTAGACCAAACAGCATGGCTGGCTGAACGACACTTTTGAGGATCACATCGAGAGCGACAGCACTGTTCACCTTGAGGGAGTACGCAGCGAGCAGCAATCCCCCGACAAACAACGACACACCGGACGTCGTTTGACCTATAAGATTCAGCATGGAGTTGATCAGCGCTGGTACTCGAATGCCGATGAGTACCAACATCAGCGCAACAACTGGGGCCAACACGTATGGTTGCTTTGCCGCCTGCACGAGGCTATTGCGGATCACTGTTCCAGTTGCAACGTGGCCTGAACCGCTGTCTTGTAAGTCGTCAGTGTTCGTCGAACTCCCGCCACGAGCAGCGACCTGTAAGGCTTTTGGATTGCGATCCCTCGCTCGCGACGCTGCTTCCAGCATCACGACCGTTACAGGCACCAACACCAGATTCCCAATGATGGCTGTTGAGGCGATGGCAGCAGCCGACTTCGCCCCAAAGAGTCCTCCCAAGACAGCTGGGCCAAAAAATGGTGCGGCAGGAAACGAGGCTCCAAGAGCGAATAACGCCGCTGCGCTCTTCGAGAGGCGAAGCACCCACAGCCCAAGAACGAGAGCAACAAAGTAGAGGCCGACCAGATCAACCAGCACAGCTAATGCGAATGATGCGTCTTGAGCGAGTTCGCTACGCGGAATCGAGACGATGCCCACGAAGAGCGAGGCGGGAAGCGCAAAGTCGAGTGCGAGCTCGTTGATTCCGGCGACCTGGTTGGTATCGAATGCCTTTACCCGCCAAGCGGCATAACCCAGTACCAAAACGAACAGCACAGGCACGAGCACCGTCGCCGTAGTGGAAAGCACGCTCTATCCGCCTTTTCCTGCTCGAGGAATTCTCAGTCTGCGCCGCTGATCATCAGATCAACGGTGGTACTTGGGGCGAAATCGGAATCTCCAGCACGGTGGGCTTCGATTTTTTCGATGCCTCGACCGTCGCTTTCTTGATCGTCTCAAGATCATCAAGGCGAACAGCGTCGCATCCGTAGCCCTTGGCAATGGACACAACGTCGAAACCTGGGATGTCGAGACCCGGGACACCTGGCGTCTCCTCCAGTACGGCAAAGGACTTCAGAATGGCGTACTCGTCGTTACGCGGTACGACAACCAAAATCGGCAGACGCAATTGCGCGGCCGTCCAGAGAGACTGAACGGAGTACTGGAATGACCCGTCGCCAATCACGGCAATCACCTGACGGTTGCGCCGCAAATCGCGCTCGGCCAGCGCGAGGCCAACTGCGGCCGGAAGATTCCAGCCCAGGATTCCGCTGGCAAAGGTGTAAAACGTGTCGGGCTCTGTGATCGCCCATTCCGTGTGGAGGTCCGGAAGATTGGAAGGGCTTTCCTCTACCAGAATGGTGTTTGCGGCCCGAACTTCATTGAGGGCGCGAAAAACTTGCGCGGCTGTTAGGCGGCCATCACCCGAAACTTTTGGCGTACCCGGCCCATGCGGCGCCATACGATGAGCGAGAGTCTCGCGTGCCTTTCTGGTTTTGGGCTGGTGCTCGCCCAACAAAGCCTTCAAGCCTTCGAGCGATAGCACCGGGTCTCCCAGCAAGCTGTCACCGATAGGAGCTCGAGCCGTTTCAGCGGGATCATCGGAGATGTGAAGCAGCCGAAGTCCATCTGGCACATAATTGCCCGGAACATACGGGTAGTAGCGAAAGACTGGGGCGCCAACGACAAGTGCCACGTCGTAGCCTTCCAGCTTTTTGCTGAGCGGTCCAATGGCAAACGGCAAGCCACCGCAATAAAGGGGATGGTTTTCTGGAAAGGGGGCTCGTTCCGAGGCGGGAGCTGCCCACACAGTGGCGCCAAGGGCTTCGGCAAACGCGACGGCCTGATCCCAGCCGCTTCCGCGAGCAATCGCAGAACCGTAAATCAGGGCTGGCGACTTTGCCTGCAAAAGAATCTTGGCAAATTCAGCCAAACGAGTCGGATCCGGCGCAATCCGATGACTGACGGTTCGCACCGGAGCTTGGCTGTCGCAACTTTTCTCCCAATCGCCGAGAGGCAGCGAAAGAAACACCGGACCCGCAGGCGGTTGAAGGGCCGTGGCGACAGCCCGCATAAATACCGCCGGAATATCTTCAGCCCTCACAGGCTCATACGCCCACTTCACCCAAGGTCGCGGAAGCATTGTGGACTCAACGTTTGTGAGCCACGGTTCCATCAAGAGCATCTCCCGCGTTTGCTGCCCGGCTGTCACGATCAGGGGCGTTTTGTTTTGGAATGCCGTTGCGAGATTCGCCATCGAGTTAGCCGTCGCAGTGGTGTGCAGGTTCACCAACGCTGGACGCCGAGTTCCCTGCGCAAAGCCGTCGGCAATCGCAATTACGGACGCCTCTTGAGGAGCCAGCACGTAACGGAAATCTCCAGGAAAGTTCTTAAGGAAGGGTTCTTCCGTTGAGCCCACATTGCCAAACACCGTTGTCAGGCCGAGTTCACGCAGTAGTTCATAAGTTGCATCGCGTACAGATCTCTTCGTGACTGGCTCGCGAACTGGTACTTGCCTTGAAGTCGCCATCGCTCATCTCCTTTACAGCTGGCGGTTAGAAAATAGCTGCTCAAGCTAGACGAAAGTAACGTGCTGTACGTGCATCACGCGGGGTGAGGCTGCCTATTCCTTGTAGAGAATCTTCTTGTTCTCGTGAAGCTTCACGGATAGCGGAGACGCAACATACTTGTCCGTCACCACTTCGATGTACGCTCCTCGCTTGCCCTCAGATGCTGTTTTAATGGCCTGATCGAGTTCTCCACAGGTGGTCACACGCGCTGTAAACCAGTCATCGCAGCCAAGAGCCTTTGGCAAGTCAGCGTAGCGCCACTGAGCGAGGTTGTTATACTCAAACTCGGGATTATTCGTGAGCAGCCGTTCGATCAGATAGCCCGAATTATTAAGGACGAAAACGATGGGCTTCAGTCCGCGTCGCCCGAACTGACTGATTTCCTGGGCACCAATTTGGTGCGATCCCTCGCCCGTAAACAGAACAACACGGCGGTTTGGCGCCGCGACTGCCGCTCCAAAGGCTGCTGGCGTCGCCCATCCAATGGCGCCCCACAATGACTGGTTGTAAACCTTCGCGCCCTTGGGCAGGAGTGCAAAAGCCAGTCCCATCGAGGAAGTTCCAGTCTCAGTCACCACGATGTCGTCCGGCCTGATGAAATCTGCCCACCGGGGGTAAAGCGCGTCCGCGGTAATGGGATCCTTGCCGGCGCCCTTGACCGGTCCCAGGGAACTTGGTTGAAGTGGTGGCTTTTGGTTTCGTTTCGTAACCCGTCGCGTGAGTTCGGCGAGGACGTCTTTCATCTCGACGTTTGGATAAACCTTCGTGCCTATGTCTGTCCGATGGTGTCGGATATCGATGGTTTTTTCTCGCTCGAGATTCGCGGTGAAGGCGCCGGTGTTGAAGTCCGAAAGCATGGACCCGATCATAACCACGCAGTCGCACGATTCGACGAACTCGCGAACATCTTCGTCCATCAGTTTTCCGTCGTACATGCCGATGTAAGCCGGCTGCCGCTCTTCAAGGGCGGATTTGTCCGTAAACATCGTGGCGAAGGGCAACCCCGAAGCATCGACAAATGACTGTACAACGTTTTGCAAGCCCGCACGATTCGCCAAGAGCCCTGGCAAAATGCAGGCGGTCTTTGCTCGGCTCAGAGCCGCAACAATTGCATCGACGGCTTTTTCAAGCGATTCAGGGTCGCTCTTGGGCAGATCGAGCGGCGTTGCAGTGCCAACGACGGGCTGGTTCGCTACATCGGATGGGAGGCCCATGTAAACCGGCCTGCGGTGATAAAGCGCTTGGTAAATTAGCCGCTCGGTTTCGTAACCAACATTTTGCGGAGTCACGATCGCGCTCGCACAAACGACCGGCCCGGCCATTTTGTGGTAGAAGTCATATTCCCCATTTCCCAGCGTGTGGTGGACGATCGCACGAGCAGCTTGCGTGGGCAGGTTTGGCATTCCGACCAAATGGAATACCGGGAGGTTCTCAGCATAGGATCCACCAATTCCGCCGATCGCGGCCAATTCACCGACACCGAAGGTAGTGCTGAGAGCGGCTATTCCCTTAATCCGAGCATATCCGTCGGCCGCGTATGCAGCATTCAGCTCGTTACAGCATCCCACCCACTCCAAACCCGGCGTCCGAACCACACCATCATCCACCGGGAAGGCGTAGTCTCCCGCAACGCCAAAGACTTCAGAGATCCCGATAGCGTTTAACCGCGAAAGGACGTGCTCAATGACGGACCTAGGTACTGCCTTCACCGCCGGTGCTGAGGCTTGTGACATAGCTGCTCCTCCATAAATTCATGTCTCGAAAAATGTGAGCGCCGCAACGATAGAGGGCTGCTTATCCCTCCGCCGCTTTGATTTTCGCGTTCAGGGCCTGATCCTCTAAATTCGCTTTCAGGAAATCTCCGGATGAAGGTAATTCGATCCGGAGATCATGCACCGGGCAAATCTGTATCTTGCCGCTGCGAAGCTGATAGTCCAGCGCGTGGCCACCGGCATGCTTATCCTGTCGTAGAAAGTGCAGGTGAAACCCCGCCACGCCGATACCCTGCGCATAGTTGGGAGAACGAAATCCTGCAAGAGTTCCCTCGACATTGGTAAAGACGTTCTCTTTTTGATGTTTCGCTGCTTCTGTCAGCGGAGGAAACGGCCTCGCCTGGCGTTGTATGGTTCGTGTCCGGACTTCATCGAAAATGCCATCCACTCTAATCGCGTTGAAGAGGTTGGCGTCCGTCGCTTTCTCAATCACGGCCAGAAGGTCTCTCTTCGCCGTCGGCTGCACCACTTCCAATTCCTGGTCTGGCTGGAAAAATGTAACTACGCCGAAAGGCGTCTTTTGGTCGTCCGTGACAGGACGAGCGGAACCATCCGATCGAAGTTGATAGAACACCCCGTCAAATCCAACCATTTCACCATCGAGGTCATTGAAAGTGCCGAGGCCGAAGTCGCCATATTTTCGAATCTGACCGTATGTTTCGTCACCTTCATAGACCCCGGCCATCAAAGCGGACATCAGTGAGGTTTGGTACAACTCTCCCACTCGATGATCGTTGTTGCCTGACATGTGATGCCACGCGGGCTGGATCATCGCGAGTGAGCCGGTTACCGGTGCCGGTGAATCCTTCACGTGGACCCTCTCAATCCCACGCTTCGGGGATCACATGATGGGCGATTTCTACGTTTTTGCTGTAATCCACCGGAATGTCCACCACTACGATTCCCGGCGTTTCGAGTGCTTTTCGCAAAGTCGTCGTCAGTTCATCTGGCCGGTTGACCCGCAGTCCCACAGCTCCGAAGCTTTCCGCGTACTTTACGAGATCTGGATTTCCGAAGTCGGTCCCTGAAGTGCGCCCGAACATATTCATCTCTTGAAAAGCGACCATGTTGTATCCGCCGTCGCGAAACACAATCACTGTAATGTTCAGCTTCGACCGGACCGCTGTTTCCAGTTCCATCGACGAGTAGAGAAAGCCCCCATCTCCCACAACCGCAACCACTTTTTGGGCGGGGTAGGTAAAACTCGCCGCCATGGCCCAGGGAATTCCCACTCCCAGGGTTTGCTGGCCGTTGCTAAACAGGAGTTTGCGCGGTTCAAACTCGAAGAAGTGTCGCGCCATCCAGATGTGCACCGATCCCATGTCGCACGCGACAATGGTGTCGTCATCCACGAGACTGCGCAGCGCCAACACGATGCTGAGGGGGTGAACAGCTCCGTTTGATTTCGGAACAGGAGGATTTTGCAACGCGTTCCACTCCGCTTTTGTCGCTTGCAGCTCTGGATCTGCAGCGAACGACTGTTCCGGCAGCATGGCCGAAAGAGCACTGACTGTCGTAGGAATCGCTCCGCGAAGCTCTACCTCTGGCTCATAGTGGTTATCTATGTCGCAGGGATAACTGTCCAAATGGATGATGGTCCGTGCCTTACCAACGTTCCAGAAACTCGGGTCGTACTCGACCGGATCGTACCCTATGGTCAGCACGACATCGGCCCTAAGGAGTGCCTTGTCGCCCGGTTGATTGCGGAAGAGTCCGACACGTCCGAAAAACAGCGGAAGCAGTTCGCGCGATACTGCTCCCGCGCCTTGAAATGTCCCCACGACCGGCAGGGCGTGGCGCTTCAACAGAGCGCGCACCGCGGCTGCTGCACGAGGTTCACTGGGCCCATACCAAGCAGCACGATCGGATTTTTGGCTTTGGATATTTTTTCCGCAGCGCGGCGAACCATATCCTCAGGGGCTGGCCCTAAGTCCGGCAGCGGCAGTAACGGCGGCACGTTGACTTCCGCCGGGGCGCGCTGCACGTCGGTCGGAAAGGCTATAAAGGATGCTCCCGGACGGGGCGTCACAGCCGCTCGAAAAGCGTTCACAACCGCTTCGCCGGTGGCCTCCGGCGCGTTGACTGCGACGCTGAACTTCGTGACCGGCTTCATGATAGCCACCGAATCCATCGACTGGTGCGTCTGCTTCAGGGCATCTGTCAGCGGAACGACGCCACCAATGGCGACCATCGGGTCACCTTCAGTCGTAGCGGTGGCTGCGCCCGTGACGAGATTACCCGTGCCCGGACCCGACGTGACCAGACACACTCCGGGCCTGCCCGTCAGACGCCCTACAGCCGCGGCCATAAACGCGGCGTTTTGCTCGTGTCGGCAGACGACGAGCTGCGGACCTTCATCGCGCAGTGCATCAAACGTCGGCGTGATCTTCCCGCCTGGGATGCCGAATATGTATTTGACATTCTGCTGCACCAGACTTCGGATCAGCAACTGCCGGGCGGTCTGCTCTTTTTCCTTGGCTTTGGCTTCACCCAGAGTGCTCATTGTCTCCTCCAGCAGTAACAGGACCTACAGGCGGGCTTTGTTCGGGGTTGGGATGCAACGTTCAGGAAATAAGCGGCAAAAAATCTTGCTGCGATGCGCCTTCGGAGTCCTAATTGTTGCGTTGAGCAACCTGTAGTCGTCCGGCCAGATCATCGAGGGGGACCTTCGTGTGACCGTAGGATGGGCCGAGGTGGTGATTGTCTCCTTCCGCTATGCGCCTGTAAAGAACCTTCTTCCAGTTCTGCAGCCGCGCGCAAGGTTCCGCAGAAAGGCTTCGAGACGCTAGAACCGAGCCGTTTGGAGCATCGGGGTGCGCTGAAGCCTGTAAGCTTCCTCTGAATGCCATTTGCCGCTACTCCTAGCCCACACCGGCCACGCAAATCTCTACATTGTGGTAGGTCCGGGCAAAAACTTGGTGGACAATTTGGTGCACAACTCAGTCGTAGATCATCGTAATCAATTGGCATGGCGAGCAGCGAAACGCGAGGAAAACACAACGTGGTCGTGCTCAGTCGCATTCGATAGTAACTGCTAGTTTGACCTTCGTAATCGGCAGGTCATCGGTTCAAATCCGATCCTCGGCTCCATCCCCGATGTTCTCGGCGTGCAGCCTGTTTTTACGGCTGAACGTTGGTCACCGCTTCGGTTCCCGGCTTGGGGAAATGTTTCTCATACCATGCGATGGACCGATCCATCGCGTCGATCTGATGTTGCGTCTCTGCCAGACCATGCCCTTCGCGTGGATAACGCACAAAGATCGCTTCGGTGCCCACATCCCTGAGCGCGACGAAAAATTGCTCTGCTTCGGCGATGGGCACGTCGTTATCGTTTTCGCCGTGCATCAACATCGTCGGAGTATGCGCCGCGGCCACATGCTTCAGCGCTGACCGTTCCCACGCCACATCCATTAAGTTGCCCTGATGCAGAAATTGGCCGAACTCCATTTCCTCGTACTGGTTATAGTAAGTCATGTAGTTGTAGCTGACGAGGTTGGTGATCCCGGCGGTCGGAATCGCCGCTTTGAACTCGTTCGTCTGCGTAATAAGCCAGTCGGTTAGCTGCCCGCCGTAGCTCACTCCTTCAATTCCCATGCGTTCACGATCAAGCCATAGGTATCGCCTCACCGCAGCGCTTACGCCGTACAAAACGTCCTGCCCCTCATCGCCATCCTGATCGCCGAACACGGCGTCCGCAAATTTCTGCCCATATCCCGTGGAGCCTCGAAAGTTCACGTTCAACGTCGCCCAGCCCCGCGCCGCATAAACCTGATTTTTGAAATTGAAGGCCGGCCCATTCTGTCCGTGCGGGCCGCCATGAATGTTGACGATGAGGGGGTGCTTCGATGTCGCAGTCATTCCCAGCGGCTTCGTTAGAAACGCCTCCACTTCAAATTTGTTGTCGTTGCTGATAAATGTGAAGGACTCGACGTCCGCGATTTGTTTTCCCGCAAGCACGTCAGCATTCAAATCCGTCAGCTTGCGCGCCGGACCACTTCCGCTCTTGTAATAGAGCTCCGTTGCGTCGCGCCGCGTCGCGAAGCTGTACGCGATGCTCCCGTCCTTGCCGACGGACCAACTGCCGACCCCGCCCTCATCATTTATCGCGTACTCTGGCAGCCCACCGCCAGCAGGCACTCGCGCCAGATGAACGCTTCCGCGCTCTTGCACCGTAAAATAAACGGCAGTGCCATCCGGCGCCCACTGCGGACTGCCTTGGCGGTTGTCTATCGCGGCTCCGATTTCGCGTCGGCTGCTTCCGTCCGCATTCATAAGCCAGACGTGGGTATCCTCCATCGTCGTCTCGCGATCCGTCAGCCCGCGCTTGGTTCCTCGATAGACGATGGCCTTGCCGTCCGGAGACCACAGCGGCTCGTATTCGTTGAATTCCGTGGCGGTGATGCGCCGTATGCTGTCGTCTCCCACACGCAGTGCGAACACGTCGTAATTGAAAAACTCATCCTGATTCGGCTCGCGATTCGAAACGAACAAAATCTCTTTGCCGTCGGGTGACCAATCGATGGAATGCTCGTCGTAGCCCCCACTCGTAAGCTGCCGCACCTGTTTGCTCCCGATGTCTACGACAAAAATGTGCAGCCGTTGATTGTCGTTAAACCGAGTCATTCCTTCGCCGGCGTCCGGCTTGTACAAGTACCGCGTGATGACTCTTGGGTCGCCGCTGGCTTCCGGCGCTCTTTCATCTGGCGTCGACGAAACGAACGCGATCTCCTTGCTATCTGGCGACCAGATCGCTTCGTTTCCTGCGCCGGGCAGCGGACTGTTCGTTCCGCTGACTTTCGCAAGAAACGCGATCCCCGTCCCATCCGGTCGAGCCAGAAGCAGCCCGTGGTTTTCTCCCTGGCTTCCGGAGAACGCGAGCCATCTTCCATCAGGCGACCACATCGGACTTCCGCCGCCGTCTTTTTCTCCTCCCACTCGCACCGATTTTTGGGTTGCTATCTCCATGATCCACAGTTGGCCATACGGCCGTCCCGGACGGTCGCGCATCGTCACCGTGTAGGCGATGCGTTGCCCGTCGGGAGAAAGCGCCACGGCACCCACCGACCGGAGTTTCGACAAGTCGCTACTCGTCAGACCTTGGCATTGTGCAATGGATGGCGTCAGCGCCAACGCCATCACGAACGCGAGCACACTGTGACTCATGGAACGTGCGAGCAAACGCATGTATTTTCCTCCAGTTTGTGGATCCCGCCACAGGATTGGCGGGGCCATACTAGGCCGCCACACATTCGCGGGTCAATGAATCTCGGTGATGCTTCACGCAATGCGAACTCGCTACACAGTTTTGGCAGACATACGGAAGGCGCAAATTAGTCGGGCTTGAAACTTGAATCCAACAACCGGACCGTAACCTGGCGTTCAAGATTTGTCGGCCATGCGCGTATACTGCCCGGCGGACCGAGGAGGCCCAGGGGCATGGCACCCGACGATTTCCCCACCGGCGATGGTGATCCAACCACACCTCAATCAAAGCAGCCCGAACCCCTTCATGATGGCCAAGGCGTCGCCGCCACACGCGCCATCGACTCAAGCAGCTCGGCGGCAGGAACCGTTGTCGGCCCTTATCGTCTCCTCGAATTGATCGGCGAAGGTGGAATGGGCGAAGTCTGGCTCTCCGAGCAAAAGCAGCCCGTTCGGCGTCGTGTCGCTCTTAAGCTCATCAAGGCCGGCATGGACACGCGCGACGTTGTCGCCCGTTTCGAATCGGAGCGGCAGGCTCTGGCGCTGATGGATCACCCCGCGATCGCCAAAGTGTTTGAAGCTGGCTCCACGGCCGACGGCCGTCCCTACTTCGCCATGGAGTATGTTCCTGGGCTGCCCATCACCACTTACTGCGACAAGCACAAGCTTACGACTCGACAGCGTCTCGAGCTGTTCATTCGTGTTTGTGAGGGGGTTCAGCACGCTCATCAAAAAGCCATCATTCACCGCGATCTGAAGCCCTCCAACATTCTGATCAGCGAAGTCGACGGCAAAGCCATGCCTAGGATCATTGACTTCGGCGTCGCCAAGGCGACAGCTCAACGCCTCACCGCCGAAACGATGTACACGCAGCTCGGCGCAATCATCGGCACTCTCGGTTACATGAGTCCCGAGCAGGCCGACTCCGCCGGCCAGGATATCGATACCCGGAGCGATGTCTACTCGCTCGGCGTTGTCTTGTACGAATTGCTCGTAGGTGTGCTCCCCCTCGACTTTCGCAAGGTGGCCTTTGATCAGGCGCTGCGCCAGTTGCGCGAAAAGGATGCGCTAAGACCCAGCACAAAACTCCGCACGCTCGGTGGAGAATCGGCAATCACCGCGCAGAACCGCAGCGCAGAACCGCCCGCCCTCGTCCGTCAGTTGCAAGGGGATCCAGACGCCATCGCCCTCAAGGCTCTGGAGAAGGACCGCGGGCGCCGCTATCCCACCCCTCTCGATCTCGCTGCCGATATCGAACGCTACCTGCACAACGAACCAGTGCTCGCCCGCCCGGCCAGCGCCAGGTATCGCGCCCGAAAGTACGTCCGCCGCCATCGCCTCGGCGTGGCCATTGCGACGGTGGCTCTCGCTGTGCTCGTCGGGTTCGCCATCGTGCAGGCCGTGGAGCTCCGCCGCATCACGCGCGAACGCGACCGCGCCGATCGCGCCGAGCAGTTCATGACCGACATGTTCAAAGTCGTTGACCCACGTCAAAGTCGCGGAAACAAAGTTACGGCCCAGGAAGTCCTCGACAAAGCTTCGAAAAACATCGAGATGAGCCTGTCGAATGAGCCCGCGCTGCAGGCGCACCTGATGCTCAGGATGGGTATAACGTATTCGGAACTTGGGCTCTATCCGCAGGCACAATCCCTCTTGGAGCGCGCTGTAGAGATTCAGCGTCGCGTTCTCGGCCCCCGAAATCGCGAGACGCTTTACTCCTCGTTTAATTTGGCGGCAGTCCTCGCCAATGAAGGCCACTCGGACCGGGCGGACAAGCTGTATCGGGATACTCTAGAGACTCAGCGCCGCGTCCTCGGGCCTGAGGACCCAGATACGCTCTTCACCTTGAATAACCTCGCCGGAATGCTCAAGTCCGAGGGCCATTTCGCTGAAGCCGAAGCAATGCAACGAGACGCGGTTCGTCTTCGTAGCCACGCTCTCGGTCCCGAGGAGCGTCACACCCTGGCTTCAATGACCGGATTGGCGGACATTCTCATCCAGGAGAAAAAGAATGCGGAGGCGGAAACGGTGTGCCGCCAAACCCTCGACCTCCAGCAGCGCGTGCTCGGCCTTGACCACCCCGATACGCTGGCCACGATGTCCCTCCTCGGTTCCGATCTTCAGGAGGAAGGGAAATACTCCGACGCTGAGAAAGTGCAGCGAGACACAATCGAGTTGGAAGGCCGCGTCCTCGGGCCGGAACATCCGAGCACGCTCGAAACCATGGACAATCTAGCCATCACCTTGGGAGCCGAAAACCGGAATACAGAAGCGGAAAAGCTCCAACGGGACGTGTTGGATATTCGGCGGCGTGTTCTTGGGCCGGAACACCCCGACACTCTTATCTCCATGAACAACCTGGCTAACGTACTATCCGCCGAGGGCCATTGGGCCGAAGCGGAGAAGCTGCAGCGGCAAACTCTGGATATTGACCGCCACGTTTTCGGTCCAGAGCACCCCTACACGCTGTTCGGCATGGCAAACGTCGCAATCGATGTCAGTCATCGGGGGCGGTATGCCGAGGCGCAGACACTGTACCGAGAAGCAATCCAGATCGCTAGCAAGGCAAACCAGCCTGGTGTGATTGATACCCTCTGGTATTATTTTGGTTCGATGGCAGCCGCGGCGGGCCATCGCGATGATGCGTTCGACTATTTGACCAAAGCCGTGGATCACGGATACAAGAACGCCGAAGCCATGCAATCCGATGACGACCTGAAGTCGCTCCGTGGCGACCCACGCTTTGGCGCCCTCCTCGTCAAAATCCGCCAACCCGAAGCCAAATCGCAGTGAACTTGGTTCAGACCTTCTATTGCGCCTGACCGAATGTACCCGGCGTCGGGTGCATTTGGTATTCCTTTGGAGGCTCGGCACTCTGCAAATACCGCACGAAATAGTCCCATCGGCGTCGCATCATGTAACTGCTTTCCGCGCCATATCCATGATGCTGGTTTGGTAGCAACAATAGATCAAAATCCTTATTGGCTTTAATCAGCGCGTCCACCACGAGCAACGTGTTATAGGGGGGCACGTTGTCGTCCATCGTGCCGTGCGCGAGCAACAGGTGACCCTTCAGGTTGTTCGCGAGATTTTCATTCGCCTGGTCATCGTAATTTGTTGTCCCGTCAGCGTTCTTCGTCAGCAGCCCCTGATAGCGCTCGCCCCAGTCGTCCTCGTATTCGCGATTGTCGTGATTGCCGGATTCGGAAATCCCCACCTTGAAGAAATCCGGATAGCGAAACATCGCGTCCGCTGTCGCGTAACCTCCTCCCGAATGCCCCCAAATACCGGCGCGGTCAATGTCGATCCACGGATACTTCGCCGCCAGCTGCTGCATTCCGGCGATTTGGTCGGGCAGGGTATTGTCGCCCATATTTGCGTAGTAAAAGTCGTGAAACTTCTTGGAGCGGAGCGGATTGCCCATTCCTTCGATTTGCACCACCACGAATCCGAGCTCCGCAAGCGCCTGGCAGTCGCCGCTCGCCTCTGAAAATGACCAGCCATGAACGCTTCCACCCTGTGGCCCCGGATAAATGTTGTTGATGATCGGATACTTTTTGGTGCGATCGAGATTGGTGGGCTCGTACATCAGCCCATAGAGATCCGTAACGCCGTCGCGAGCCTTCACCGTAATCGGAATAGGCGGTTTCCAGCCCGCCGCGAGCAGGTGGGAGATATCTTCTTGCGCTACCGTACTCACAACTTTTCCATTTTCATCGCGCACTAAAGTAATTGACGGCGCGTCAGCTTTCGAATAGCTGTCTACGAAGAATTGTCCCGAAGGCGACATCGCAACTTCATGGTTCGCGCCCTCCGGCGTCAGCAGCGTTAGTCCATTTCCGTCGAAGCCAATGCGATATAAGTGCGTGAAATATGGATTTCCTTTTTCTGCGCCATCCGCGAGGAAGTAAATCAGCCGCTTCTTCTCGTCCACTCGCAGCACCTGCGTTATGGCCCATTCTCCTGAAGTAATACGGTTCTTGAGTTGGCCAGTTCCCAAATCATAGAGATACAAATGCGACCAGCCGTCGCGCTCTGAACACCAAATGACTTCATTCGAACCGGGCAAGTAATGCCAATTGACGCGGCCCTGACCTGACTCGAATTGCGTTGCCGCAGTTTCCTCCATGACGTCGCGCACCGCGCCTGTCGCCGCGTCGGCGACCCGCAATTGTTCACGCTTGTGGTCGCGAGATGTTGATACAAACCCCAGATGGGTTGCATCCGGGCTCCATTCGACGTCGGCCCACTCGCCACCGCGGCACGCCACGTCGTCGCAAAGGGTTGACCTGTGTTCATCAGGAGGTATTTGCAGGCGAACTACCTTCGGGCCATCGACTTCAATGATTACGCGTTGAATTGTCGTGACTACCTCGTCGCCCGGAAGGGGATACTTCCACGCCTCGAGTTTCGGATGGCCGACCTTTGTTTCAACCAGATACATGTCACCGGTGCCGCGCTGATCCTGTTGGAATGTCGCTATCTTCTTCGAGTTGGGCGACCACAATAAAATCGGCCGGTCGCTGTGAACCCAACCGGCATTATCGGTCGCGTACCCAAAATCTTTCACACCATCGGTGGTTAGTTGCGTTTCTTTTCCGCTGGTGATGTCGCGGAGCCAAAGATTCCAGTCGCGGATAAACGCCACACTTTTGCCATCGGGAGACTTCACTCCGGGAGCAGCCGCCGTGCCTCCCTCGCGGACTTTTTCCTCAGTCGCACACGTGTTTGCCTGTAAATCGCATTTCCAGTTCTGACCGCGTAAGCTGAATGAAATTGCTTTTTGGTCCGGTGAGAACTCGAACGAGAGAAAGGGCAGCTGATTCGCTTCATATCTTTTAGTCGCTGCCGCGGAAAGTGCCGCGGCCACCTTTGCGTGATCGAACGCCGGCCGGTGCGTGCCTTTTGCGGCGTCGTACAAAACGAATTCGATCCCACCGGGACCATTATCGCGATACCAAAAGCGGTCGTCGCTCACCCAGGTTGCATGCACCTTATGAAAAACGAGCGGCGTTGTGTTGTAGCCCAGGAATTTTTCCGCATGCTCGTAATCGGCAGCCGTAACGACTCTCGAACCGCCACCACTCTGCGCAAAAAGGCTGCCGTTCAGAGAAACGAAAGCAGTGAATGTCACGCAGGTACAAAAGCGGAGAATCACTCGACAACCTCGCATCCAAATCCTCCTTGAATGGTCATGTCCTGGAATGGAATTCCGGGTCGCTACAGCGGTGAAGCACCTGGGCCCGGACGCTGTGCGCCAGGCGAAGGATATTCTGCGGCGGAGAGGCGAAGGTAAAGCAAAGAAGAAGCGCCCTTTTTGCTGCGATTAACTTTTGCCCTCACGCTTGGTTTCATTAGGTTGCAGGGATTTTTGAGTTCGGGGGTTGTTGCGATTAGCTTTTTCTTCGCCCCCAAGCTTTCAATCGACGTGCTTTCGCCTTCTGCGCTGACATTTCAGGTTTTCCGCGCTAGTTTTTTCCATTGTAGGTGATGCGCCAGACTGAGCCGGAGCCATCGTCGGTGACAAGAAGCGAGCCGTCCGGCGCGACAGTAACGCCGACCGGGCGACCCCAGACATGCTCGTTATCGACGACGAAGCCGGTCATAAAGTCTTCGTATTGGCCGGCAGAGTGACCGGTCTGATGCAACGGGACTCGAATCAGCTCATAGCCAACACGAATCGCCCGGTTCCAGGAACCGTGTTCAGAGGCAAAGATGTCGCCGTTGTATTCAGTGGGGAACTGATTGCCGGTATAGAAGGTCATCTCCAGAGAAGCATTGTGGGGGTTCAGAATCACGTCTGGAGTGATGACGCGGTCAGCGAGCTCGGGATGCGTTCCGGGGTGGCGCGGATCCTGATGCCCACCCATGTACCACCACGGCCAGCCATAGAAGCCGCCTTCCTGGACGTGAGTGATGTAGTCAGGAACGAGGTTATCGCCAAGGCCGTCGCGCTCATTGACCGAGCACCACAACTCTCCCGTGGTCGGATTGACGGCCATGCCGACGCAGTTGCGGATGCCGTAGGCGTAGATGCGCATGCCTGAGCCGTCGGGATTGTATTCGAGGACATCGGCGCGATTCTTTTCCGCGGGAGTGGTGTCGGGATCATCGACGTTTGAGGCAGAGCCGACGGAGACAAACATCTTTTTGCCGTCGGGAGTGAACTGAATATCGCGAGTCCAGTGGCTGAGGTTCGCTGGAAGATCGGCGATCTTTTCGGCAGGCCCGCGGGCCTTCATATCGCCATTCTGGTATGGAAAGCGGACTACGGCATCGGTGTCACCGACATAGACCCATTCGGGATTTGGGCCGGGCGGATAGAAATTGATACCAAAGGGGCGATTCAGACCGTCGGCGAAGACCTCCGTCTGCAGCGCCTTTCCATCATCGCCGATTCCGTGAAAAACGCGAACGACGCCCGGCCGGCTTTGAGCAACAAAGAAGTCGCCGTTCGGTGCTGTGCGAATCAACCGGGGCTGATCCAGGGATGCGGCGTACTGAGTGACCTGGAAGCCGGCCGGCACTTGCGGCCAGGCACTTGCGGGCCTGGGCACGACTTTGGGTCCATTGGCCGCGGATTTTGTCATAAAGGGGGGAGGCAAATCCTTCAGCGTGATGGTGCGAAATTTGCCGGGCTTCTCAACGCGAAAATCGGTGAATGGCGGCGCTGTTGGGGGCAGCTTTTCGGTGGAAGAGGAGATGTCTGCCGCGGAAAGTTTTGGCGGAGCCACCTTTCCCGCCCCGAGCGCCTTCAGGTAGCCGATGATCGCCCAGCGTTGTTGCTCAGGGATCGTCGCCCACGGCGGCATTCCATTGTTGACGTCACCCTTTGTGACGTACCAGAAAACTTCTCCATCCACTGCGGATTGCGTAGGCCCTTTCGCAAGCGCGGGAACATTGCCGCTGCCTTCCGCAGCCAACCCGTGACATGCGGCGCAGTACTGATGGTAGAACTGCGCGCCGTGAGGGGGCACACGGTCGCCGTAGGGATTCTTGAGACTCTGGCTGTCGGCAGGAGCGTTATGAAAGTTCTTGTCCTGGGCGTCCGAGCGAAAGAGAGGGAGAAGAAATGCGAGAGAAGCAACCGCGAACAGCCAGAACAAGCGGACAGTTTTCGTCAAACGGATAGCCCTTCCTTTTTATAGGTGCAAGCGACGAGTTTGGCGTTCCATCGAGTGATCGATTCTGCCCAATTCCGGGAGAATTTTGAAGGCAGAACTTAGCGCAAAAACGCCGTCGCAGACCACAGCATCGGCGCCTGCCCGTGCAGATCGCCTGTGAGACGAGGGCGATCCAAGTAGTACTGAAGATCGTTCTTCTTGCCTGTGCCAGCGCAAACGTTGCGCAGATCGCCATTCGGTTCCAGATACCCGACGAGCGCAATCCAGGCTTTGCGCGCGGCGGGCCCATAGGTTTTCTCATCGAGCCAGCCGTTCTTGACCCCGGTGACCATGGCAAAGGTAAACATGGCCGTCGAGGAAGTTTCGGGCCATGCTTCCGGATGATCGATCAGTTGCCGCCACATGCCGTCGGAACCCTGAAAATTTAGAAGGGAAGCCATCATTTTTCGATAGCCTTCCATGACGCGCGCACGCTGAGGATGATTTTCGGACAACGAGCGCAACATTTCCGCCATTCCCGCGGCGACCCATCCGTCGCCACGGCCCCAGAAAAACGGGACGTCGGGCGCGTGGTAGAAAAGCCCGTTGGGCTGCTGGAGCTTATCGAGATATGTGGTCATTTCGAGCGCAGCGCGATTGAGATAGCGGTCGTCGCCGGTGGCGCGATAGGCCTGAAGCTGGACCATGGTGATCATGTACATGTCGTCGATCCACATGCGGGTCTGTTTGGTGAGGCCGTCAGGCTGAGGATCATTCCACTGCGCGTCGGCGATGGATTTTCCCATGTCGAGATATTTCTGCTGTTTCGTCTCGATGTAGATCTGAAGCGGCACGATGCCGAATACCGTTTTGTCCACATGGTCAGGAGTGGGGACGAAGCTGGCTTCGTTGGTGAAGAGCGGATCGAAGCGCTGGATAAGGCGTTTCGTGAGATCGGTCTGGCGGCTGACTTGAGCAAATGTGAACGCCCCGTACCAAGCGACAGATTCAGGGTAGATGATGAAGGTGGAAGGATTCGAGGCCGAAAAGCTTGCATGGGGGCTGGAGACGAAACGTTCGGCAAGGCGATTGCCGATTTCCAACGGTGATGCGCCCGCTGGCCACTTTGTGAAGAACTTCGTATGGTTACGCGCCGAAAAGGAGAGAGGCGCGATGACTGCGGCCAAGAGCAGAGGAAAAATCAAAGCGATTTGTTTACGGTTTTGAGTGTTCATGTCTCTTTTGAATCCGCGGCATTATCCACGCAGGGTATCTCGCAAATCAACCGCGAAGCTCCAGGCTAGTATCCGAGACTCTTGTTGACGATGTTGAACAGCGGCTGGCCATTTTCGAATCTGTCGAGCTGCTCGATGAAGAAACGCGCGGCGTTGTCCAGCCAGTCCGGCGTGTGGTCGGCACAGTGCGGAGAGAGCAGAACATTTTCCATTTTGTAGAACGGGTGGCCCTTCGGAAGCGGCTCTTCATCGAATACGTCGAGCGCAGCTCCTTTGATCCTGCGGGCAGAGAGAGCTTCGATCAGGGCACTTTCGTCGATTACTGGGCCGCGGCCGACGTTGATGACCACAGCAGTTTTCTTCATGGCCGCGAATTCGGGGGCACCGATCATGCCGCGCGTTTCGGGATTCAAGGGCGTGGCGACAACGATGTAGTCGCAGCGCGCGAGCATTTCGAGGCGACGGTCCGGCGAGTAGATCTGATCGGCGAGGAGGTCGCCTGTTTTGCCGGCCTGCGCGTGACGCTTCAGCGCCAGAACAATCATGCCCATGGCGTGAACTCGTTTCGCGACGGCGCGGCCGATGTCGCCGTATCCGACAATCCCGACTGTTTTTCCCTCGATCATAGTGACGTCAAATTGTTCCCAAACGTCGGCCAGCTGATTGCGAACCATGCGGCGAAAATCCTTGGCGAAGTACAAGATTGCTCCAAGGGCGAATTCGGCCAATGAGGGGCTGAAAACGCTTTTTCCATTCGTGAGGATGACGTTGCTGGCAATCAATTCGGGAAACAGAGTGCGCTCAAGACCAACGGATCTGGAATGGATCCAGCGCAGTTTGGGGCAGAGAGGGAAAACGTTGCGAAGAAGCGAAAGTGAGCCGGACCAATTGAAAATGACCTCGGCGGCAACAGCGGCAGGCTTGAGCGTGTCCAATGTGCTGCCGATCACGAGGTCTACGGTTGCCCGGAGTTCGTCAAGCATCGCCGGAGGCGGGTCGGTGGGGTCGGCCAAAACGAGCACGGTGATTTTTGTCATCGGGATGGCGAAAGCCGGCGGGATTTTGGGTGGTGTCTCAGTTTGGCTGACTCCGTATGATATCTCGGTGTCTAAGCTTCCATGACGAGACGAGAAGTGGCATTTATCCTGATTGGATTAGGGTTGGGTCTGCTTCTGTCTCTGGCTGTGGCTTTAGAGATTTTCGTTTCCCTCCAGCGTAACAACGCCATCACCAGCTATGGCTTTGATAAAGTCGTGCTAATAATTCCAATCCTGTTGCTACTGACTGGAATTGTGTTGCTAGCGTACCGGACAAAGCCAGAGCGAAGTTCGAACTGAGACTACCGGATTTTAAGGGCAATTTGCGAGTTTCCTCGGCCGTGCGGTTTCCCGTCGAAAACTCCGGACGGCTAGAATACACTGCTCAGCGCTTCAGTTCTGATTGTCTTGCAGAGCGAACGGAATAATCGCATGGGACGCAAGGACGCAAAATCGCTAAGGAGTTATCGCTGGTACGGCGTGGAGGATCTGCGGTCGTTCGGACATCGCTCGCGGGCGGCATCGATGGGCTGCATTCAGGCGGATTATGCAGGGAAGCCGGTGATTGGAATCATCAACACGTGGAGCGACGTGAACCCGTGCCACAGTCATTTGCGGGAGCGTGCGGAAGACGTGAAGCGGGGCGTGTGGCAGGCCGGTGGGTTTCCGATGGAAATTCCCACGATGACGCTGGGCGAGACATTCCAGAAGCCGACAACCATGCTCTATCGCAATCTGCTGGCGATGGAGGCCGAAGAGGTCTTGCGCTCCTACCCGGTGGACGGTTGCGTGCTGATGGGAGGATGCGACAAGACCACGCCGGCACTGCTGATGGGCGCGATCAGTATGAACGTGCCGGCGATCTATGTTCCGGCCGGTCCGATGCTGCGCGGAAACTGGCGCGGCCAAATCCTGGGCAGCGGCGCGGACGTGATGAAGTATTGGGCTGAGCTGCGCGCGGGAACGATCGGCAAGGAGGAGTGGATCGAAATCGAGGAGGGCATAGCGCGGTCGGCGGGAACGTGCATGACGATGGGAACTGCTTCGACGATGACGAGCCTGACGGAGGCGTTGGGGTTTTCTCTTCCTGGCGCTAGCTCGATACCGGCGGTGGACGCGAACCATCCCAAGATGGCGGATCGATCCGGGCGGCGGATTGTCGAAATGGTCTGGGAAGATCTGAAGCCGCGCGACATTTTGAACGAGGCGTCCCTCACGAACGCGATTACGACTCTGCTGGCGTTGAGCGGGTCAACGAATGCGGTGATTCACCTGATTGCGATGGCGGGCCGAGCAGGGGTGAAAATCACGCTGGATGATTTCGACAAGCTGTCACGTACGACGCCGGTATTGGCAAATTTGCGACCGAGCGGGAAGTACTTGATGGAAGACTTCTATTATGCCGGCGGATTACCGGCGCTGATGAAGGCCCTTTCTCCACATCTGAATTTGAGTTGCCTGACGGTGACGGGCAAAACGTTGCGCGAGAATATTTCGAACGCCGAAACGTACGACGCGGACGTGATTCGGAGCCTGGGCGATCCGGTTCGTTCTTCAGGAGGGTTGGTGATTCTGCGGGGAAATCTCGCTCCGCACGGAGCTGTGATCAAGGCGGCGGCTGCAACGCCCACGTTGCTGAAACATGCGGGGCGCGCGATCGTTTTCGATAGTTACGATGAAATGAACGCCAGGATTGACGACCCGGCGCTTGATGTGGATGCGAACAGCGTGCTGGTGTTGCGCAACGCGGGACCCAAGGGCGCTCCAGGGATGCCGGAGTGGGGAAATCTTCCCATTCCGCAAAAGCTGCTGAAGGCCGGCGTGAGAGACATGCTGCGAATTTCGGACGCGCGAATGAGCGGGACGAATTATGGGACCTGCGCGTTGCACGTGGCGCCTGAGTCGTTCGTAGGGGGGCCGCTAGCGCTGCTGGAGGCAGGCGACATCGTGGAAATGGATGTGGAGGCGCGACAATTGAACATGCGGGTGAGCGAAGAAGAGCTATCGAGGAGAAGGCAAAACTGGCGGCAGCGCGAAGGGATTTACCCGCGGGGGTACGGGAAACTTTTCATGCAGCACATCAAGCAGGCTGATGAGGGCTGCGATTTCGATTTTCTTGAAGGAACGGTACCCATCCCGGAACCTGAAATTCACTGAGCATCCGTATTTTGGTCCCCAGAGGCGCGCGCGAAGCAGGCGGGTCTGCTCCGCACGCACATCATTAAGATACCCCCGAGGAAAAAACTAGCTACCAAGCACAGCAGGCCGCTGGTGAATGACTTTGTGCGTGCTGCTAGATAGCCGATCAGAAGCGGCCCCGCGAAGCCGCCGAGATTCCCAACGGAGTTGACGAGGCCGATCGAGGCGGCTGCCGCGGACTCGCTGAGGAACTCCGTCGGCATGGCCCAGAACGCCGGGTGGCACGAATAATATGCGCCACCCATCATGGTGAAAAACAGGATGGAGAGCGTCATGTTTGATCCACTGAGCACGGCGAGGAGCAGGAAAAATCCGCTGAGGAGCGCGGGGATGGCCGCGTGCCAGCGCCGTTCGCGGGTGCGGTCAGAGTGCCATCCATTGAGTTGCTGGCATATGAAGCCTGCGAGGTAGGGAAGCGCGGCGAGAAGCGTGACTTCCAAATCGGTTTGCTTGAACCAACGCTTCAGCATGGTGGGAAGCCAAAAAGCGATCCCGTAGTTTCCACCGACGGCGAAGAAATAACCCAGACTGAGCAGAATCACGTCGCGATGCGCTAGAGCCTGCCAGATCTTGTAGGAACGGACTTTCTTCTTGGCATGCTCCTCGCGTTGGATGGCTGTCGTTATCGAGTCCCTTTCTTCTGGGGTGAGCCAGCGAGCTTCGCGAGGCCAATCCGTCAAATAGCCGATGGCAATCAAGCCGAGCGCGATGGCGGGTAGCCCTTCCATGATGAAAAGCCAGCGCCAGCCTCTTAAGCCGAGCCAGGAGAGTCCGAGCAAAATGCCGGCGATGGGCGAGCCGATCACGTACGAGAGGGGCATAGCGGCGTAAAAGGCGGCGATAGATTTTGCGCGGTCTGCCGCGCGAAACCAGTGAGTGAGATAGACGACCACCGCGGGAAAGAATCCGGCTTCGGCCGCGCCGACGAAGAACCGTACTGCGTAGAATTGGCGGTCGGTGTGAATGAAGGCCATGAGGACGGTTAGCAGTCCCCAGGCAACCATGATGCTGCCGATCCAGCGGCGCGCGCTCCATCGCTCTGCGATCAATGCACCGGGAATTTGCAACAGGAAATAGCCCAGGAAGAAAATTCCCGCGCCCGCGCCGATAACGCGATCGCTGAAGCCGAGGTCGCGCGGCATTTCGAGTGCGGCGGCGCCGATGTTCATGCGGTCTAAAAAGGCGACGATGTATAGGGCAAAGACGAAGGGCAAGAGGCGGAAAGCTGCGCGTCGCGTAGCGGTGGCGGAAACCGCGAGAAAGTTGTCTTCTGCGCGGGGAGAGATGGAATTGCTCAATTCCATCCGATCCTAGAATTCCTCGACGACCAGGAACTGCTCGTAGTGGGCGTCCGGTGTCAGATAGACGGTTACGCCCAACGCTTTCTTCTCGAACTGCACGCGATAAAGGCGGAAGGTCATGCCACCGCGAAGCGACTCGCGGGCACGTGAAATGGATTTCACCTGGCCAAGCGCGGAAAGGGAGGATTGGAGGTCGTGAAGAGCGGTATCGCCGAAATAAAAATTCAAATTGGACGTCAGCAGGGAGCGGTCAATGCGGCCCTGCTGCAGACCTTCGAGAATTCCGCGGACCTGCTCGAGCTCGCCGGGCGACCCGTGATCGGCGCTCTGCTGTTTGTCTGGTTCGAGTATCCAGCGCGAGATTTGATTGTTGATTGATCCGATTAGGGAGATGGCATCCTGATTGGAGAGGACGATCACGGCCACGCCGCGCGTCGGGAAGACGGTGTTTGACGCGAGAAAGCCAGAAACCTCGCCGCCGTGGCTGATTTCGGGAATGTTGTCGAGGTCGCCAACGTGCAGCCCGAGCGCGTAATGAGTGGCGTCGCCGTTTGTGAGGCGCACTTCGCGGGTGAATTCGTCATAGGAGGCGGGTTTCAGGATTTCCCTGTTCAGGAACGCGATATCCCACCTGGCGAGATCTGAAGGGGTCATGCACAGCTCGCCTGCCGCGAAATACCACCCGGGACCTTCGCGGAGAGCGGGGCGCGGGGGACCAGTCGCGAAACGGGTGTAGGCGACTGCGTCCTGGGGCGTCTTGTCGACGCTGCAATCGCCGGCACTTTGCATTCCGAGAGGGCCAAAGATTTTCTCGTTCAGGAACGTGATCAGATCCTGACCGGTGGCTTTCTCGAAGATTCGTCCCGCCAAAACGAAATTCGTGTTGCTGTACTGCCACTTCGTGGCAGGATCGAAGTCGAGCGGCTTCTTGGCCCACGTGTTGAGAATGGCTTCGGGCGTGGTGGGTTTGGTCCATTCGGGAATCATGTAATCCTGGGGCGCGAAATCTTCGTAGCCGGACGTATGCGAAAGTAATTCCCGGATGGTGATTTCGTTCGAGCGCGTCAGCTCGGGGAAATACTTCGAAACTTTGTCGTCGAGAGAGAGCTTGTGGTCTTCGGCGGCCAGGAGGAGAGCGGCTGCCGTGAACTGTTTACTGATCGAGCCGACCGCGTAGCGAGTCTGCGCGTCAGCCGGACGGCTGGGTTCGAGCGAGGCTTTGCCAAATGCCTCCGCGTATGTCGTCTGGCCACCTTCGACAATCGCGATCGAGACGCTCGGTGCGCCGCTATCCGAAAGCATCTTCGCGATCTTCGCTTCTTCGCCCGCGTCTAGTGCGGGCCGACCCTGCTGCGCTGCCAAGTGTGCGGGCGCGACCAGGGCAAGCGCGAACGGCAGTACCGTCCCTAGAATCTGCAGATGGTGGCAATTTCCTCTCATTGGGCCCTCGTCGGGAGTTGCGACATCGAAAGCAGCGAGAGCGTACTTGAAGAGTTGCACCAGCGCAATCGCCGACGCGACCACCAGAAGCGGGTAACCTCTGAGCGTTCTAAGAGGGCTCGTCGGGGCTCAGGCCGCCTTGCGGAAAGAGCTGACGAGCCAGCCATTGCGACGCACGCTGGCCTTGGCGAGATAGACCAAGAATCCACCGGCGATTAGCAGAGCGCCGAAGGCGAGCCCGCTCATGCCAAGAATCTGTTCCGATTGGCCGTGAATGATGGAGAAGCCAAGCAATAACGCTGGGCAAATGCCCAGGCCAATGACCCCGGCCATTCCTCCAGGGACGCGAAAAGGACGGCGCAGGGTAGGCTCCTTGATGCGAAGCGCGACTAGGGCGGCAAATTCAAGCAGGAGGCTCATACCATAGAGAAGGATGTCGAGAGTCACCAGCCGCTCAAATCCCAGTCCCAGGCAGAGCGCCCAGCCAGCGGCGAGCACAAGAATTGCGACCCACGGTGTGCGAGTCTTCGGATGCAACTTGCCAAAGACACCAGGCAACATGCCGTCCTGCGCCATGGCTAGCGGCAAACGCGAATAGCTCATCACCAAGGCGTTGAACATACCGAAACCGCTCATCATTCCGCCGAGAACGAGGGCGAACCGTAACCACTTGCCCCCCATCAGGCCGGCAAATGTGGCCCAGGAGCCGGTTTCGAAAGCCGCAGGCGACATGCCGGTCATCCACATGGCCGCGAATGGGACAATATAGGTGATCGAAACCACCATCACTGCCAGGAGCATTGCGCGCGGATAGGTCCGCGCGGGCCGCTCGACCTCTGCGGCAATGGTGGATGCGTTGTCCCAGCCCATGTAATTCCACATGCAGATGAGCAAGCCACCCACCAGGCCAACGGTGGATCCTGAGGGCGCAACAACTCCCGAGTACGCGCCAATCTTAAATGGAGCTATCAGGACCATGATGGCGAAGGGAGCAGAAAGCAGGAAGAAAAGCCACAGAGATGAGATGGCGACGACGCGAATGCCTGCGACGTTCATCAACGCGCAGACAGCCACAATGCCGAGCATGACATAAAGTCCGCGATGCCCCACGGCGAACCACGGCACTAGGACTTTCAAATACTCCACGAACAGCGTCGGATAGATGGCCATGTCGAAAACGCTGGCGACGAGCGAGAGCCAAGCCTCCTGGAATCCCCAGAAATTCCCCATGGCGCGGCGCACCCAAGCGTAATAGCCGCCTTCTGCCGGAATGGCACTAGAAAGTTCGCCAATCATGAAGGCTGTCGGGAGGCTCCAAAAAAGCGGAGTGAGCAGCAAAATCAAAATTCCACGGCCATATCCGGCGCCATGGATGATGTCTTCGGTGCCATAAGTGCCGCCAGACACCATGAAGAAAGTGGCTGCCACCAGGGGCCAGAGAGCCAGTTTTGCAGCTTTTTTGATTGCTGGTACAGCCCGGGAAGGGAATTGGGCAGGGAGGGAAATTGTACTCAATTTTTTGTCGCGTCCTCCAAAAGCGCGAGCCTCTTGGCTCAGGCTCTCGATTCAACCTGAACTCGCTCTCTCCAGCTGGGCATCGGAGCGAACTCGCAATCGAAGAATACGAAAATCACACTGCGATGCAAGAGGAATTTGAGGCTGAGGCGAAAAATTTTCGCGGCCGGGGCAGCGGCGCATTTGAGAAGAAGGGGCGAGAACCGAAAAAAGCCCTTCCGTAAGTCGTTCAAAGAAACGAATTCGTGTCGTTTTGCGGACTTCCTATGCTTTGCCGCGTGGATTTAGCGAACTGGTCGCGCCGCCCGACGCCACAGCGGCTGCGGACCGAGTTTGCGCTGCGGGAGAGCTTGTGGGTGAAGTTGGAGGCTGAACAACGGTCTTGGGTTCAGGTTGTGGCTTGGATTGCGGCGCGCCACTCAGCTCCAGTTCCGCTGCGAGCCAATCTTCGACGTCGTGTCCGTCTTCACCTCCGCGCTGAAGGTAGATCTCGTAGGCCCTGACTTCTACTTCTTCCCTGCTTGGTTTGCTCGACATGTGCCCTCCTTCAAAAGGATTGTCCACTACCGTAGTCGCGAGCGAGGAGCGAATTCAATCCAGCGAAATATGTAGTCGCACTTGGTTAGATGCCCGGGAAAAACAAAGGGCCCAGAATCGTGCGTGGTTCACTTTGGTGAACGTGTCAGTGGTTGGAGGATTGCTCCATCTGGCGATAGAACTCTTGCAGGACGTAAAAGGCTTGCTTGCGTTGTCCACGATTTGAAATCAGACCCTTGCGATTGTAGTAGTCCTGTACGCCAGGCAGGAATCTCCGAGGGGAGTGAAAATCCGTCAGCACCCACGGCGTCAATCCGGCCAAACTCGGAATGCGCTGCAGCATTTCGATCTGTTTAGTGAATACGTCCGCCTGGTACTCTTCGGTCCAGCGGGCGGCGGCGTCGCCACGATTCCCAAAAGGCGCATCCGCGCCGAACTCGCTGATAATGAGGGGCTTGTCATAGGTCATTTTCCATTGCATCAGCGGGATATCCGCCGGCGCTCCCCAATACCAACCCAGGTACTCATTCAGACCGAAGACGTCGAGCAGTTCGCCGAGCGGATCATTGATAATTCCCAAGTGCGTCTGTGACCGGTCCGTTTTGTCTGACGCGGCGGTGATGAGACGGGTTCCATCGAGCTGGCGAGTTAATGTGGCAAGGCTGCGGAGGAAATCGAGGCGTTCGGGCAATACCGGCGTTTCGTTAGCAATCGACCACAGAATCACGGAGGCCCGGTTCTTATCGCGGCTGACGAGGTCGCGCATCTGCTCTTCGGCGACTTCGAGGGTTTTGGGATTCTTCCAGTCGTTGGCCCAGTAGACCGGGACTTCCTCCCAAAGCAGGACGCCAAGCCGGTCAGCGGTGCGCGCCGCAAATTCGTTGTGTGGGTAGTGAGCGAGGCGCGCGAAGTTGCAGTCGAGTTCCTTCGTCCACCCGAACAGAGTCTGCTCGTCTTCCTGGGAAAAGGCGCGGCCGCCGCGGAACGGGGCCTCTTCGTGCATCGAGATGCCGCGGAGGAAGATAGGCTTGCCGTTAAGGAGGATTTGCCTGCCGCGGACCTCCACAGTACGAAAGCCGATTTCTTCTTCGATGCGGTCGCCTTGGCCGGAAATCACGACGCGATAGAGCTTGGGGTGTTCAGGGGTCCAGAGCTGCAGCGGCGCCGGGCATTTCGCGGCAGGTTCGTTGGCGCAGGCCAGTTTGGCGACATCGAAGTCGATTATGGCCCGGCCATCCGGCGACGTGAGCGTCTTGAAGACGATATTGGCCTCGGGAATTTCGATGGTGACGCCGTTCTGCGTGTGCTGGCCGTCAAATTGGACCCAACCAGAGATTTCGGTGGTTGAGCCTTTGGCAAGCTGAATGGAATAGTCGCGAATGAAGGTATCGGGAACTTCCACTAAATCGACGTTGCGCGTGATGCCGCCGAAATTCCACCAATCGGTGTTGAGGCTCGGGACCGCGTCTGCGCGGCGAGCATTATTTACCTCGACGACGAGGGAATTGTCGCCATCGCGGATCGTGCCGGTGACTTCGAAATCGAAAGGCGTGAAACCGCCTTCGTGCTCGCCGAGTTTTGTACCATTCAGCCAGACGCGCGACAGATAATTCGCCGCGCCGACATGGATGAATGTGCGGACGTTATCGCGTTTGCGGTAGGTAAAGGCCCGCTTATACCACGCGGGACCTTCGTAGAAGAAGAGGTCGGGGCGTAGGGTGTTCCAGTCGCCAGGAACAGCGATTGTGGGCGACGTATCAAAGTTGTATTCGACGAGTTCCTGCTTGTCCTTGGCGTGGCGGTCCTCGTAGAAGCGGGAGGTCAGACCGGTTTCATAGGGGTCGACGATGATTCGCCAGACGCCGTTAAGGCTCAGGGTTACGCGCCCGGGAATATTTGCGATGAGGTTTGCGGGCTGCGGACCGGCCGCCGCGCGCAAACAGATGACGATTACGAGCAGGAAGAGGCGTTTCATGGGGCCGCATGTTATCAGGGAAGGTCTTTTTTGAGGCAGCGAAGCAAGTGGGCAAGGAAGAGGACCCGCCTTCGCGAAAGGCAGGAGCACGGGGAATGGCTTGACGCAGAATCCCATTTCCGTTAGGCTTTTTTTTCTCATGTTAGTTGTTAACTACGTTCGGAGTGCCCACCGCTGTCGTTGTTGTCGCTGAACCCTGCGCTTTTTTTCGTCGCTAATTAAAGAAGTTTATTTGCGAGATTGCTTCCCCGAAGGAAGAACCCTATTTCGGTGATTCTAATGAGGCGACTGACGACCCTAAGTTTGGTGTTAATACTAAGCGCGGTCTTCGCGCAGACGCGGAGCGACGGCGCTCCCGGGCGGGCCGAGAGCACGCCTCCCAGCCGCATTTTGTTGGTGGTGGCGCACCCTGACGACGAATACGACATGGCAGCCACTGTCTACCGGATCACAACCGAGCTGAATGGCGAGGTGGACGAGATCATTATCACGGATGGCGAAGCGGGCTATCACTACTCGTCGCTGGCGGAGCGGTATTACGGGGTGGCTTTTACAGACGACTCAGCAAGCCGGGCCCGCCTAGCGCAGATTCGAGTGGAGGAGTCGCGGAGAGCTGCAAGAATCTTGGGTATCCGGCACCAATGGTTTCTTGAGGAAAAAAACATTCCATTCACGCAATCTCCGGATTTGCCATTGCACAGCAGCTGGAATACCGACCGAATCCTCGAAGCAATCTCGCAGCATTTGAAAGAAGGCCACTATGATTTTGCGTTCGTGTTACTTCCCGGGGCGGAGACTCATGGAGAACACAAGGCGGCCACGATCCTGACTTTAAAGGGAGTCAAGCGCCTTTCGGAAGCAGACCGGCCCATCGTCGTTGGAGCTGCCGCAGGCAAGAGCACACAAAGTCCATACGAGCCGATACCCGGGCAGCCTTTGACGAAGACGCTGAGCATCGAGCCGGAATTTCATTTCGATCGCAACACCCACTTCGGTTATCAGCAGTCCCTTTCCTATCAAATCGTGGTGGACTGGGTGATAGCCGAACACAAATCACAAGGACTGTTCCAGACGAAATGCCTACAAGACCAGTTTGAAAATTTCTGGATTTTTAAGATCGATGGACCAACTGCCAGCGACAAGGCCGCGCGATTGTTTGCCGCGGTGTCGCGTGACGCCAATCTCCACGACAAAACGCCAAGCGTTCAACATATGGAAACAGGCCCGAAAAACTAACAATCCTAAGGAGGTTTCACTGATGCGACCCCGTGCCCAGAGACGAGCAATTGCCCTAATCGTATGGCTTTTACTCCCGGCGATACTGCTTTGCAGCGTTGCACTTTACTCTCAAGCGCAAACGGAGAAGCCGTTTGTGGTGGAGTACTACTACAAAGCAAAATGGGGTTACGCGGATGAATTCATTACGCTCTTTAAGAAGAACCACTACCCCGTCCTGAAAAAAGAAATTGAGCTGGGCCGGATCTTGCAGGTTCATGCAGACCAGCCGCGCTATCACACGACAGAAGACGGCCGGTGGGACTACCGGATCACTATCGTGTTCAAGAACGCGGCGATTGCAAATGACAACTTCGATGCGTCAGAGATCATCAAGCAACTGTATCCAGACCAAGAGACCTACAAAAAAGAAGAGCAGCGGCGTTTTGAAATCCTCGAGGCTCATTGGGACCTCCCCGTCAAAGACTTAGACTTGAATGCAAAATGATCTCCTCGTCCCCTGCCTCAGACCGGGGAAAGCAGATTGAGTGATTTCTTGCTTTGAGGTTGCCCACGCAAGCGGATAAAATCCGCCGTTCACCAAGGCAGACCCGAATGCTCGTGGATGGCCGGTATTCGGTAGGCTGCCCGCCTTTCATAACGGGGGAGACTGAACGGGCCCCAGTCTGACCGACAAAGGAGAATTGGCAGTGCCAGAAAACATATCGCATCACTCGTTGAGCGACCGCGCAGCTTTTCAACTCGCGAATGTAACTAAAACTCCGCCGCAATACGGGGCAATTACACCGCGTTGGCTCGTGCGCTTGCTGGATTGGAAGCCGCTGGAGGCGGGCACCCTTCGGGTAAACCGCGTGGCGGAAGGCGAAAGCCTTGAGGTTGTGTGCGGGCAGAAAGACGAGAGCCCGCTGCCCGAAACGTACCTTCCTTACGACGAGAAGCCTCGCGAATACACGTTGTGTTCAATTTCTGTTGTGGTCGACGTACATACGCGCGTTTCCGACCTGTACAGCAACCCGTACGATCAGGTGCGCGAACAGTTGCGGCTTTCGATTGAAAATGTGAAAGAGCAGCAGGAAAGGGAACTGATCAACAACAGCGATTATGGGCTGCTCAAGAATGTCGCGGCACAGCAGCGGATCAAAACGCGCGGAGGGGCGCCCACGCCGGATGATCTGGACGAATTGTTGACGAAGGTTTGGAAAGAGCCGTCGTTCTTTCTCGCGCATCCCCGTGCAATCGCAGCGTTTGGACGTGAATGCACCCGGCGCGGCGTGCCTCCACCGACGATTACGCTTTTTGGGACGCCGTTTGTCACCTGGCGCGGCGTGCCGCTGATTCCCACCGACAAATTGCACGTGGGAGGGCAATCAAAACCGAAAGGCGACGGCGGCAAAACGAGCATTTTGCTGCTGCGCGTCGGCGAGAAGAAGCAGGGTGTGATCGGGCTCTTTCAGCCCGGATTGCCGGGCGAACAGACGCCTGGTTTGTCTGTGCGGTTCATGGGCATCAGCAACAAGGCGCTCGCCTCCTATTTGATTTCGCTGTATTGCTCGGCTGCGGTACTGGTGGACGACGCAATCGCGGCCCTCGATGACGTCGAGGTCGGGCACTATCATGAATACAAGTGAGCCGCAAAAACCAGGAACTACGGGACCGTTAGACCCTGAAGTTCTAGCGCGGATGGCCAATGAATTCTTCACCGCGCTGCCAGAGTATGCCCCTTTAGCGGAGGAGACGCTGGCGGCTTCGCACGCGACCCCACAGCCCATTCTACAGCCAGCGTCGCAGGCTGCCATTCCTTCGCCGATCGGCGTCAACCTTCCCGCGGATTCCACGGCCGTTACGCCTTCTGAGGTTCAAGTGCGGGCGCTACCGGCCAATTCCTCGCTCCCTTCCATTCAACCGCAGATTCCAGCGGTGCCCGGAACGGTGATTCCTGAAATTCCCGGCGGAGTCGCAGAAACTCGGCGTGGCGGGGTTTCCTCGCTCTCTTTTCTCAATGAAATCAGGCCGATCTTTTCGTACCCGACCGGCACTGCCTTCCCAGTGAATCCCCCGGCCGGAACTGTGGCAATTCCGACCGAAACGGAGCTGCATGAACTCGCAAATAGTTTCGCGAATCCGCCGACAGCGCAAGTGAACGAACCCTTTTCTGTCGTTTCGTCACCACAGATTGCGGGCGCCCCCGTGCCACGAGAGACAGCGGACGTTTCCATCGGCTATTCATTTCTGAATGAAGTCCGGCACCTGGCGCCGGCAGCAACTAGTGTGAACCTTGAGCCTTGGAGCGCGCCAGCGGCGCTACCCACTCCGGATCTTTCGTCGACGGGATTCGACGTTCAGGCCATCCGGCGGGACTTTCCCATTTTGCAGGAGCGGGTTCATGGAAAGCCTCTCATCTGGCTCGACAACGCAGCCACGACCCAGAAACCGCAGAGCGTCATCGACCGGCTCAGCCATTTCTATAGGCACGAAAACTCTAACATTCACCGGGCAGCGCACGAGCTGGCGGCGCGCGCTACGGACGCCTATGAAGCCGCGCGCGAAAAGGTCCGTCGATTCATCAACGCTCCGACAGTGCGGGAGATTATCTTCGTCCGCGGTGCGACCGAAGGCATCAATCTCGTAGCGCAGAGCTGGGGGCGCCAGCATATTCAGAAGGACGACGAGGTCGTCATCACGTGGCTTGAGCATCACGCGAACATCGTGCCCTGGCAAATGCTGTGCGCCGAAAAAGGCGCAAAACTACGAGTGGCGCCCGTCGACAACACCGGCCAGGTATTGCTCGACGAATACCAGCGGCTCCTCGGACAGAAGACGCGGCTAGTTGCGTTTGCCCAGGTGTCGAATGCGCTCGGCACGATAACGCCCGTGCAAGAAATGATCGAGATGGCACACCGCTATGGGGCCAAAGTTCTGTTGGACGGGGCCCAAGCGGTTTCGCACATCCCCACCGACGTGCAGTTCTTCGACTGCGATTTTTATGTGTTCTCTGGGCACAAGATGTTTGCGCCCACCGGGATCGGCGTCGTGTACGGTAAGTCGGATGCGCTCGAGAGTTCGCCGCCCTGGCACGGCGGAGGAAATATGATCCAGAATGTCACCTTCGAAAAAACCACCTATCAGCCTCCGCCAGGACGTTTCGAGGCTGGCACCGCAAATATTGCGGATGCCGTAGGCCTTGGTGCCGCTATCGACTACCTCGACCGCATTGGTATGGTGAACATTTCGCGTTACGAACACGACCTGCTGCAGTACGCAACGGAGCAGTTACAGCAGGTTCCGGGTTTGCAGTTGATCGGAACCGCCAAAGAGAAGGCGGGTGTCTTGTCGTTTATTCTGGACGGATACCGCACCGAGGACGTAGGGGCGGCGCTCAACCGCCAAGGAATTGCAGTCCGCGCAGGTCACCATTGCGCGCAACCGATTCTGAGGCGCTTCGGAGTGGAAAGCACGGTGCGGCCTTCACTGGCCCTTTATAATACGTGCGAAGAAATTGATACATTGACCGCAGCACTATGGAATTTGAAGCTAGGTCATCATTCTATTTGAGGAACGGCCGCTCGCCAGTGCGTTGACGCCCGATATGCCCGCTCCTTAATATGCAGTGCGGCGAACCGCGCATGATAGGGCAGACCGTTTCGCATTACCGCATCATTGAAAAACTTGGCGCCGGCGGGATGGGCGTCGTCTATAAAGCCGAGGATACGCGGCTTGGCCGCTTTGTCGCGCTGAAATTCCTGCCTGAGGATTTCTCCGGCGACACAAAAGCACTGGAGCGCTTCCTGCGCGAGGCGCGCGCCGCCTCGGCACTTAGCCATCCCAACATTTGCACCATCCACGACATCAGCGAAGACCGCGGTCACCCGTTTCTGGTGATGGAATTTCTCGACGGGCAGACGTTAAAACACCGCATCGCGCGCGTTCCTTTGCCACTGCCGGAACTGTTGGAGATAGCTAATGATGTTTGTGCGGCGCTTGACGCCGCGCACGCGAAGGGAATCGTGCATCGCGACGTCAAGCCGGCCAACATCTTCGTGACACATGGCGGACACGCAAAGGTGCTCGATTTTGGGCTCGCGAAGATCATTTCGCCGCAACGCGCCCACGTGCAAGCGTCGGCGGCGCCAACCATCTCAGAAGAGTTGCTTAGCAGCCCGGGCTCAACGGCGGGAACAGTTGTGTACATGTCTCCGGAGCAAGCCATGGGAGAGGAGCTCGATGCGCGGACCGACCTCTTCTCGTTTGGTGCAGTTCTGTACGAGATGGCTACAGGGGCATTGCCGTACTCCGGAGCCACTGCAGCCGCAATCTTCGACGCTATTTTGCACAAGACACCTGTTTCGCCGCTGCGGTTGAACCCTGAATTGCCGCCGGAACTCGAACGCATAATTCACAAGGCGCTGGAGAAGGATCGCAATCTGCGATATCAGCACGCGTCCGATTTGCGTGCCGATTTACAACGACTGAGACGCGATAGTGAGTCGAGCGTTCGGGTCACGCTGCCGGTCGATCGGGCAGGAAAAAAGACTGAGTGGCGGCGCTACGCTTATGGGGTGGGCGCATTGTTGATGGTGGCGGCGATCGTGACGGTTGTGGCGCTGTTTCGGCGGACGCCCAAAGCCCCAGCAGGGAGCAGGGAGTGGGAGCAACTCACATTTTTCACGGATTCGGCCGTGTACCCGGCGTTATCGCCAGATGGGCGGATGCTCGCATTCATTCGGGGTCAGGACTCGCTCATGGGACCTGGGCAGGTGTACGTGAAACTGCTGCCGGATGGCAATCCTGTTGAACTCACGCACGACAGCAAATGGAAGCTGAGTCCGGTCTTTTCACCAGATGGTTCGCGTGTGGAGTACGGCGCGTTTCCGCCTTTTGAAACCTGGGAGGTTCCCGTTCTCGGTGGCGAGCAATCCCACCTCTTGCTTCCGAATAGCTCGTCGCTTACGTGGATCGAAGGCGGCAAGCGCTTCCTGTTTTCCGAGATGCCTGACCGGGGCAGCGTCCATATGGTGGCTGTGACTACCGATCCCGGACGCGGTGAGCGGCGAGTGGTGTACTCGCCGGTCGGGCAGCGCAGCATGGCGCATCATTCCTATCTCTCTCCGGATGGGCGATGGGTTCTGGTAGTGGAAATGGACAACACAGGCAGTCTCACTTCGTGCCGCGTTGTCCCCTTCGATGGCAATGGTGGCATGCAAATTGTTGGCCCGCTGGACGCTATATGCGACGCGGGGGCGTGGTCCCGCGACGGACAATACGTCTATCTCAGCGTCTTGCGCGCCGGCGCTTCTCACATCTGGCGCCAAGAGTTCCCCGGCGGTCAACCCGAGCAAATCACCTCCGGACCCACGATTGAGGACGGTGTCGAGATGGCGCCGGATGGCAAGTCGTTGATCACCTCAGTGGGAACCAGCGACAGCACCCTCTGGCTGCACGATAGTCACGGCGACCAGCAGATTTCGTCGGAGGGGAACGTCGTGCACCCGCTCTTCTCTCGCGATGGTAAGAAGCTCTATTACTTGACCGCCAGCGGACGTTCGCCGGCGCAGGAATTATGGGTCCGCGACCTTGCCACTGGAAAGAGTGAGAAGGCTCTGCAAGCCTCGCTTGAAATCGGCGAAAGTTTCGTGGCCCGCAATGCGATGACGAATTACTCGATCTCGTTCGACGGAAAGCAAGTCGCCTTTTCAATGAAGGACGACGGCGGCAGATCCGCCATTTACGTAGCGCCCTTAAGCAGTCTCTCGCCGCCCGTTCGTATCTCTTCCCCGGCAAGCTCGGCCGCCCCTAACGAGGACTTCCCATTTTTCCTGCCGGATGGCGATCTTATTTTTCGCGCTGTCGAGAACAATTCGAACTTTGTCTATCGGGCCAAATCTGACGGCACCGGCCGCCGCAAAATGATCCCTGATCCAATCGTCGATTTGGTTTCCGTTTCGCCGGACGGCCGCTGGGCAGTCGTCGGCATGAAACGCAGTGAGGAGCAGGGACTAGCCGCGACTGCAGTTCCCATCGCCGGGGGTACGCCCATGACTATCTGTGCGTGCTATACCAGGCCCTTCTGGGATCTCACTGGGAGTTTTCTCTATGCAGATTTCATCGGATTGGATTCCGATGGTGCTGGGCGGGTCCGCGGGAACAGATTGTACGCTCTGTCTGTGCAGCCCGGCATTGGTTTCCCCAAGTTGCCGCGAGGCGGAATCGCGTCGTTGGCCGAGCTTTCGCGGAGCGCCTTTATACAAACTCCCCCAAACAGCGCATCCTTAACAGTGGCCAACCCCTCCCTGTACGCCTATGTCGTGCACACGAAAAAAAGCAACCTGTACCGCATTCCTTTGCAGTAGAACGACACCGCGCTAGATACGTTTCCTGAAGTCCGATCCGGGCTCAATCCGCTAGGGTTCGGAGCCGCGCATTCCAGGCCATTTTCCCGCATATGAACTTCCGGGAGTAGGTGCGGCATCCGCGGGATCTTAAGAAGCGCTCAGGCATCTCTCCGCACGATCTAAAGCTTCAAAATTAGGGAACTTCCGCGGAAGCGTTAGGGAATCATGAACGTATCCCAGGGTCTAAATCAGGAACATGCCTAACCATTTACACGGTATCTCGCGGAAAGCGGCAGGAGCGATGGCCGCCCTTGTATGTTGCTGGCTGCTATTGGCCGCAGTGCCGGCGGTTTCAGTGCGGGCACGACAGCAAACGGAGCAAACGTCACAACAAACGGCGTCACAGACAGGACAGGCGCAGCAGGGGCAGGCGCAGACGCAGCAGGGACAAACCTCGCAACCAGCCCAAGGGCAGCAGCAGCCGGCGGCTCCGCCTGCGGGGCCACCGACGGTGGCGCAGAAGATAGCGGTTCAGACGAACATGGTGACGGTGGCGACGACGGTACGCGACAAGAAGAACCAGATCGTCTCGAACCTGACGAAGGATGATTTCGCCGTTGATGAGGATGGCCGGCCACAGGCGATCTCATATTTTGCGCGGGAAAACGATTTGCCGCTGACGGTGGGGTTATTGGTGGACACGAGCATGAGCCAGCGACGGCTGATTGATTCAGAGCGCGGCGCGAGCGTGACGTTCATCGATCACGCGCTGCGGGAAGACAAGAAGGACCAGGCTTTTCTGATTCATTTCGATCGCGAAGTGGAGTTGCTGCAGGATTTGACGACGTCGCGACAGAAACTGGAATCTGCGCTGAATCTGCTGCAAACACCGCAAATGGAAGACACGAGCGACAGCAGTGGAGGCGGCAACGGTGGAGGCGACGGCAACGGCGGCGGCGGAGGTCGCGGCGGGTACCATCGTGGCGGCGGAACGCTTCTGTACGACGCGGTTTTTCTGGCGTCAGATGATCTGATGAAGAAGCAGCAGGGGCGGAAGGCGCTGATCGTGCTATCTGATGGCGTGGATCGCGGAAGCAAAGAGACGCTGTCGAGCGCGATAGAGGCAGCGCAGCGTGCGAACACGGTGGTCTATTCGATCCTGTTTAAGGATGATCAGTCCTACGGCAACGGTGGCGGAGGACATCATGGCGGGTGGGGCATGGGCGGTCCTGGTGGCTATCCAGGGGGCGGAGGAGGATATCCCGGGGGCGGAGGAGGCGGACGGCGTTATCCGCAGCAGGAGCAGCGCCCGGACGGGAAGAAAATTCTTGACCGCATCTCAAAGGAGACGGGCGGGCGGCTTTTTGAAGTAAATAAGAAGGAGAGCGTGGACCAGATTTACGATCAGATTCAGCAGGAGCTGCGCGACCAATACATTTTGGGCTACGTCCCCGCGAAGTCGGACGACAGCGCGTACTACCGGAAAATTCACGTCACAACGAAGCAGAAAGACCTGACCGTGCAGGCGCGCGACGGCTATTATGCGGACCAGGCTACCGTTACTCCTGCGCCAGCAGCTGCCCCCTCTGGATCCCCGATGAAATCTGGCTCAGGCTATTGACCAACGTCCCCGCTTCATGAAACGTGGTAGTCTCTATCATCTTTGCGATGAAATAGCGGGACCGTGGGACAATTAATTCACTTCAAGCTTAGTATCGCGGCTGCGGCTCTGATTCTCGGATTCGTCCCTCTGCTCCGGCCAGCCGGAAACTTTCAGACGCCGCAAATTAAAGTGTCCACACGTCTCGTTGAGTTTGGCGTCATTGCTCGTGACAAGGATGGACCTGCCTCAGACATGACGAAGGACGATTTCGTCGTACTGGATCGCGGGAAACCTCAGCAGATCAGCGTCTTCACCCTCGAATCCGCATCGAACGCCGTACCGCAGCTCGCGAAAATGCTCCCGCCTAACACTTTTTCCGACTTGCCACAGTATGGTGCTGGGAAGCCGCGAAGTATCACGATCGTGCTGCTAGACAATCTGAATACGTTGTACGGCTCAGCTCCGGCAAGCCGGTACGAGAGCACACCATACTGGGTCGAAGACCTTGCGCTCCAGAGAGCCAAAACTCACCTCATTGATTTTATACAGACGCTTGATCCGCGCGACCGCGTGGCCATTTACGGGCTCCGCGATTCGCTGCACATCCTGTGTGATTTCACCAACGACCGCGATCGGCTCCTCACCATTCTGAAAACATATGAAACGGCGTCAATTACGAGTCGCCAGATCGTCGAACCCGGTAACGTGATCATGGACTTCCCGGGGCATGACACTCGCGCCGAAGATATTTGTAGTCAGTGCGATGGATTCGAGAACCGAGGCTCGATGCGCCGGGCAGCGGACGCCAACGGGGATCGCAATGCGGAAACAATGGTCGCGTTGCAGCAAATTGCTGCGCATGTCGCCAACATCCCCGGTCGCAAGAATCTTGTCTGGCTCACCGCAAATCTTCCTTTCTCCGGTGAAGAGATGGCCCACGTGCTGAGCCCGGCAAATATCGCCGTTTACCCGGTGGACGCACGCGGGTTGTTGGCACAATCACCCCTAGTGGCCGCTGGCGCTTGGGGCACAGCGGACTACGACGATCTCTCAGGAGCGAGCGGGCACTTCGACAACATGCCTGCGCAATCCTCGCAACCGATTGGCATTACTACCATGCAGAAGCTTGCCGAGGAAACCGGTGGCCAAGCATTTGTGAACACGAATGACATCACAGGCGCGATTCGGACGGCGGTGGAAGATTCAGCAATTACCTATACGGTTGGCTTTTACCTGAGGGCGGACTCACTTGACGGAAAGTTTCACGAGATCAAAGTGCAGTCGAGACGCAAGGACGTGACGATACGGTATCCCAGAGGCTATTTTGCCTATGCCGATACGTCCGCAACGCAAGGTCAAGATCAGAAGAGTCTGCTTACGGCCGTTCGCAGCCCTATCGAATCTTCGTCGATTCCGCTTGAGGCCACGCTGGAGTGGGTGAACCAGCCAGTGGCGAACTCATTAAGCATCGCGTGCTCAATCGATGTCCGCAATCTGCAATGGGTCGAGGTTGACGGTCTGCGAAAAGGGACAGTGGTTGTCTACATCGTTCAGCAGGATCCTTCCGGCAAAGTTCTTCAGCAATGGGACAAGTCGTTCAGTCTTCAATTCACTGACGCGCAGTACGCCGCTTTAGTCAAAGAGGGGCTGCTTTTTCGCCAGAAGCTTCACCCTCACGACGGCATGAGTACTTTACGGCTTCTCGTGGAAGATCCGAATAGCAGTCAAGTCGGAAGCCTCATCATTCCTATGGCCCAAGTGAATTGAAGGCCGCGGCGGTTTTGCTCCTCGTCGATACACTATTTCAATTTGAGTACTTCACGGAGCAGCCGTAGGGGCGGCTCGTTGAGATGGTGACCGGCTTGCCGGCCATGGCTTCGTCGAGTGCTACCGACACATAGTTTTTCGCGCCGTTGATGTCGGCCGTGTCGGTGGTGGGTTTATCGTCGATGGCGCCGTTATAGATCAGCATGCCTTGTGGATTGATGATGAACATGTGGGGCGTGGTTTTGGCGTCATAGAGATGGCCGAGGGACCCATCGGGATCCAGAATTACGGCGGTCGGCGACGCATTCGCCTGTTTCACGTAGGAATTTTCTTCCGGGGCCGTCACGTAGCCTTGCTTGCCCTGCGCTGAGGAAATCACGGTGAGCCAGATCACCCCTTTCGCGGTCCATTCCTTCTGCAGTCGCTGCATGTTGCCGCTGTTGTATTGCTTCTGCGTGTAGGGGCAGCCGCGATTGGTCCATTCAAGCACGACGAATTTGCCCGCGTAATCGCCGAGCTTTTGCGTTTTGCCGTTGCTGTCGGTCGCTGTGAAGTCTGGCGCGCGTTCGCCTACGCGTGCGGCCTTTGCTGCGGTGAGCGCGATCGTCACTGCCATGACTGCTACGATCGCCGATGCCGTCCACTTTTTCATCTGTTCCTCCTCAGTGCTAGACGCCCCGAGATGTCGATTTGTAACACAACCCAGATTACACGCGAATTACTGAGCGACCGGCGCCGCGATCTGGTACGCGCGGCCGGGCCCGAGAACGATCAGGCCACGCAATGTCGAAATTGGTTTCACAAGCTGGTCCGATTTCCGCAACGTGAGCCCGAATCCGTCTTGTGTGGATGCGAAAGGCTGCGGAGCCGAATTTTCAATTTCATCTGAATCGAGTGGGAAGAACGAGAGCGCCTTGATCGCGGGCGCTCCAGTTACTGTAACCGCGAAATGTTCCTCATCCTGCTTTACGGAGATTTTCCAAGACGCGGGAGCCGGCTTGGGGAGCTGAGCTTGCGTTTCCTGAAATAGCGCCTGCACTTGGACCGCGTCGGGAGCTGGATCGCCCGACACTGACGCGCCTAGCTCAACATGTGCTTTGCCTGCGATGCAAATCTCGCGGCACACGACGTATTTGACGTCCGCCGTGAGCGGAAGGCTCGCGATGACCGCGCCACCAGCTCGCTCAATGGGGGCCATCAGCAAGACCTGATTCTCGTAGCCGTAGTCGACCACCGAACCGCTCCCGAGACGCTTGGGCGTGGGCCACCGAATCGTCCCGACTCTGTAACTCGAAGGCACGTGCCATTCAATTTTCGGGGGAGTTCCCGAATCGCCCGGATTCTGCCAGTAAACGTGCCAGCCGGGATCCAGATGAAAGAGTACTCCCACCCACATCGTGGGCGCGTTTCCCGAGGCTGGAACGGCGATCAGATTCAGTTTGGCGTGCTGCTCTAGCGTCCCGGACTGCGCCAGGGCGCTTGCGGTGCAGCACGCAGCCGTGAGCAGGGCTACTCCGAACTTGTTTGACCACCTCACTCCGTGTTTGACGGTTGAGCGTGCAATTCCGTTGCCGAGCTGGCGGACAGTCATTGTTCGCCGTGCGTGGATGGAACTGCTGTGATTGATCTTACGTTCGCTACGCGGGCTAGGCCCTTAATCACTTGCACATCCCCCTCTAGCTCCGAACTGGGACCCTGCCGAACCTTTGCTAGCCTGAAGAATACAGATGGGGTCCCTATAGTACTGAGAGATCGCGCAAAAACAGATGGCCGGGAGCTTGACGTGAAAACTGTGACTTCGACTTTCCTAGTGGTGATGATAGCTGCGAGCGTGGCGCCTATGCCGCTGTTAGCGCAAGGTCAGGCAGGGGTCACGCCCGGCAGCGGGACTGCACAACAATCTTCTTTGCAGCAGTCTGGAGGGCAATCGGGAGCGCAGGCGTCGCAATCGAGCCCCTTGTACCAGGTTACGGTGGTCGCGCGGACGACCAAGGCCATCAACTATCGCCATCTGAGCGGGGCCACGAGGATCGACTTCAAGGGAACTGTGCTGATGCCCCTAGCCCACGGTGATGCCCGCGTGGAAGGGAAGCGAGGGGCGGTTCGCGTGCAGGCCCAATTCGAAAAGCTTGAGCCAGCCACCCGATTCGGACCGCAGTTTCTGACGTACGTGCTGTGGGCGATTTCACCAGAAGGGCGCGCAGACAACTTGGGCGAAGTGCTGCTCGAGGGATCGAAGAGCAAGCTCGAGGTGACGGCGCAGCTCGAGGCGTTTGCGCTGATTGTGACGGCAGAGCCCTATTTCGCGGTGACGCAGCCGAGCGAAGTCGTGGTGCTCGAAAATGTGGTGCGGCCGGACACGATTGGCGACGTAGAGGAGATGGACGCGAAGTTCGATCTGTTGCAGCGCGGGCAGTATTCGTTTGTGGAGGGGAATGCTCAGGCCAGCGCGCTCGACTCGCACGTTCCACTGGGGCTGTACGAGGCGCGGAATGCAGTGCAGATAGCGAAGACGACGGGTGCTGATAAATATGCGTTGGACAGCTATCAGAAGGCCGCGCAACTGCTGGCGCAGGCGGAAAGCTATCAGAGGCAGAAAGGCGAGAAGAAACAAATCGAGATGACGGCGCGCGAAGCCGTGCAAACGGCGGAGGATGCACGCGCGATTACCATTAAGCGCTTGGATGAGGAAAAACAGGCGCAGGAGCGAGCGGCGGCCGCTGAGCGCGAAGCCAAGGCGAAGGCGGATGCCGAGGCGGCGCAGCGGGCGTCTCTGGAGGCGCAGTTGGCGGCGGAGCGTGCGGCTCGGGAAAAGGCTGAGGCGGAAGCGGCGAAGGCAGCAGCTCTAATTCAGCAGCAAGCGGCAGAGGCTGAAGCCGAACGCAATCGCATCGCAGCCGAACAAGCGGCACGCCAGAAAGCCGAAGCTGATGCCGCGGCAGCAAACGCCGAGGCGGCGAAGGCTGCGGCTCTGGCACAACAACAGGCCGCGCAGGCCGATGCGGCGAGATCTCAGGCCGAGGCCGCAAGAGCGCAGGCGGAAGCCGAGAAGGCCCGCAAGGCGATGCAGGACTCAGAGGCGGAGAAGGCTGCTCTGCGCGCGCAATTGCTGCAACAACTGAATACGATCCTGCAAACGCAAGACTCAGCGCGCGGCCTGATTGTGAATATGTCGGATGTGCTGTTCGATACGGGCAGCTACACGTTGAGGCCGGCGGCACGCGAGAAGCTGGCGAAGATTTCGGGAGTTGTGCTGGCCCACCCGGGGCTTAATTTGCAGATCGAAGGGCATACCGACAGCGTCGGAGGCGACGACTACAATCAACAGCTATCGGAGAATCGCGCGGCCGCTGTTCGCGATTACCTGATCGAGCAGGGCGTGGCAGCGAGCAGCGTCACCGCGCGCGGATTCGGCAAGACGCAGCCGATCGCATCGAACGATACGCCGGAAGGACGGCAGAGGAACCGGCGCGTCGAGCTGGTAGTGAACGGCGATGCAATTGATTCCGCGGACGCAGCTCAGAAGCAGTAGTACTTGCAGGAATCAGCCGACCAGAGCCTCATATTGCTCCGCTGTCAGGGGAACAACGGAAAGCCGGCCCTGGCGCACGAGCGGCGAATCAGCGAAGAGCTTGTTCGCTTTGATTTCTGCTAGCGTAACCGGCTGCGCGATTGGCTTGCCCGCCTCGATCGCGACGCGAGGACTCTTCGGGTTGGACGCGTCTACGGAAACGACGGTGGCCGTTCCCACGGCGCTTTTCACGTCCCCCGTTTCATAAATCACAAGGTGAGCGCCCGGCTTCATCCCACTTAGATTCCTGAGCGCAACCGGGTTGTGCACGCCGTCCCATTCCGTCTTTTTATCCTTCCGGAGGTGGGCAAAAGAGTATTCGCTGGGTTCAGTCTTCAGCAGGTAGTGATCGGTAGGCATCGCCATACTGTAATTCAGAGCACCGAAAAAGGGAACGTTAGCAGGCGGCAGGTTCTGTCCGGTGCCGAAACAGTGTGGGGATGCAAAGTGAACCGTCGAGTGATGTAATCTTCGACTACACACTTCATTTTTGAATCTTGCTTCCCCTCATCAGAATGCTAGGATGAGCTACCCTTTCTAGTATGAGCAAGCCCTGCGCATCCGCTTTTCGCACGGCAGCATTTCGATGTTGAAAAAATGGATCGAGCAGCGCAAAGCGCCGAGGTTCGCGGTGTCGGTTCCCTTGCGCGTACGCCTAGGGAGTGACAAGGCACCCGAGGAGCTGCTGGCTTCGATCAACCTCTCTGAACGCGGAGTGTATTTCGAAACATCGTCGCCCGTTCAGAAAGGCCTCGCAGTTCACCTGAGCTTCGAAATGCCGGAGGAAGTGACTGGCGTTCCGGCAACGCAGTGGAACTGCGCGGGAGAAGTCGTTCGGGTGCAATCTTCGCCCACGCCAGGGAAATCCGGCGTCGCGGTGAGGATCGACCATTGGAAGTGCTAAGCACGCAAGAAGGGGAACGTGCAAGATCGAGTCATGCCTGTCGTCCTCTTGAAAACCGAATCACGGAGCCAAGTGGCTGAACCGGGGAACGATGACGGGCAATCCGGCTGTGAGAATTGAAATGCTGCAGGGCTCCGTGGAGCCAGGCGCCGAATCCCAAAATTCGCCTTTCAGGCGTAGCCGCTTAGTGGCGCGCCGCGAAAGAAATGCGCAGCGTGATAAAATAGGCAGACCAACGGGGGCGACACGGTTTCGACGGAAGCTGTCGCGGCTCGAAGGCATGCCGGGCGTCACCTGCCCGCAATCGGGTGAAACAATACAACTGGCAACAATGCTCAGTTGGCTCTCGCTGCCTAACCAAAATTAGGTAGCGCGTCTCCCCAGGCGTCGCCTGCGCGTTTGGGACGAGGCGTCACACAGTAGGCTGGCCGCCGCGTTTCGGTCCGGAGCGTGGCGGCGAGATCAATCGGACTAGCCTGCGGCGCGTCTTGCCCGCTCTGAGCGACGGAGGCGAACGAGCGGCTTGCCCTTGCGGCAGAGTCGCGAATGGAACGGGCTAAGCATGTAGTCTTCGGGTGGCAAGGCTTCTCGGACGGGGGTTCGACTCCCCCCGCCTCCACCATCTAAGTTATTGCGTCCATTGAGATTCGCCGCCGGATGTGGCCAAAGTTGGCCGCAAAATCCCGGCTACTCTCTCGGCTGCCTCACGCTGTTCCGCTCCTATGACGTGGGCATAATTCCTCAGCGTCGTGAGCGGGTCAGCATGTCTGAGCTGTCGCTGTGCCGTCATCGGGGATGCGCCCGACGAAAGCAGCAGCGAGGCATGGGTATGCCTGAAGCCGTTCAAGCCGCACTGAGAGATGCCCAACTTCTTGAGGAGCGGGTACAGTCTTAGCTCTGCAACCTTGTTCGTCGTTTGAGGCCGCCCGTTTCTCGTCGCAAACAGCAGATGCTCCGCGTTCGGCTTCCAGACCTTACGGTACTCATCCAGGATCGTGCGTAGAGGTTCCGGCAGCGGCACCGTCGATGCGCTGCTTTTTGTTTTTGTCGAGTGAAGCTTTCCAAAGCTACTAGCGCGGTGAATGTGAATCTCATTCTCGGTGATGTCATCCCACTTCAAGCCGAGGACTTCACCGGGTCTGAGTCCGCACATGGCCGAGATTGCATAGAGAGCCTTCCACGGCTGTTCTGCGTCTTCGATGATTCGCCTCGCCTGCTCCGGCGTGAAAAATCTGAGCTGTTTTTCGGATTGTTGTGGGACCACCAAATCGGCTGACGAGAAATCCGCTGCCAAGTAGCCCCACTTCTTCGCCGTCGAGAGCATAGAGCGAAGCGTGCCGATTACATTGAGAATGGTGTGCCGTCCCACGCTCATTCCGCTCACTAAACCCTGCACCTGCTCAAGCCCGATCTGGTCGAGCCGAAGTTTGCCGAGTTTGGGCAGCAAGAAGATGCGTAGGTGATAGTTGGCTGACTTCTGGGTATAAAGCTTGCGTTGCGACAAAACGCGCACCCTCCACAGCTCCACAAAATCAGCCAGGGTGATTGTCTTGATGGGGCGATAGTCGGGCGAGTTGACGTGCGCGAGAACCTGTTCAGCCCTTCTCCGCGCCAGTCTCGCGGTCGGGAGTTCAGCCTGAGTACCCAAGATGGTCTTACGCTCCACACGCCGTATCCCGCCCGCTTGCTCAACATCTTCACGCCATCTGAGAATCCAAACCTTGCGTCTTTTCCCTCTCAAGCACAGAGAGCCTTGTTGATACCGTGCTCGGGCCAAAGGCTTGTCCTTTCGCCCGCCAATCTGTTGTCCTTGGCGTCGGAGACTAGCACACACAGCGAGCGACGCGTCAACGGACTTCGACAGCGGACATGGCCGTGTCCGCAAAAGGTAAGGCACGAGATTGCCGAAGGCAGGGCGTATCAGAGCGTTCATTCGCTGTCCTCGATCTAGTTGGGTTCCCATCGAACCTCAATCTCGATTCAGCTAACGTTCAGCGTTGCGTTCGGCCACGTGAGCTGCTGTTCAGCATCGCGGGCGCAAGCGCCCATATATACTAGCGACGGCGATTGCAATTTCATGGACCGTTGTGGGCCGTACCCATCGTGCTCGCGCGTATATACGGCGCTACATCAGGTCACAGTCCTGCAGGCAGTGGCCATCTTGACCATGTTGACCGCCTTCGGGGCGTCTCGTTTGGCCGCCTTGAGAAACAGCCTATCTTTTTAACAAATAAGGTCATAACAGTTGTTCAGTTCAAGATGGCCAAGGTGGCCAGCTCCCGGCCCTGACCTTCTTATGCGGCACATTGGCCCTCTTGATTCGAACTCGCATTTGGCTCGTTCCCGACACCGCTCTCGATGTCGGGCAATGATTGTTCTATGGGAGCGAGCCAAACCCAGCCGTCAGCCGTCTTCTCCGATTCGATACCGAGGTCCCTCTTGGCGCGCCTAAGTGTCTTCTCGGAGATGCCTTGTTCCTTAGCCGCCCCGTATACGTCCTTGGCCGCCTTGTCCTCGTCGAGAAACGTTGAAAGCCACGCCTTTGCTGCCGTGAGCTTCCCGCCGTCGCTACCCTTGCGGTCGAGAGCTTGGTCAGCAGTGATGTTCGTTTGCTGTCGCCAGACAATGACTCCGACGCTGCCGATTCCGGGCAGTTCCTTCCCTTCGATGCCGTACTGCAACCCCTGTGGCACTCGCCCAATGTTCGTCTTCGCGCACAGGAAGAAGTAATTGTCTGCATCCTCGCGATCCTGACAGCATAGCCATACGATTCGCGCTACGCCGCTCATCGCTACCGCACCCATTACCCGATGCAGCGCGTTCACGTCGCCCCGTTTGTTGTTGTGCATCACCAGAAGGAAGCTCACATCCATTCGCTCAGCGAGTTTCGCGAGGGGGCCAAGCGTGCGACGTATCTCCTGTTCCTTTTCCATGCGCGCGTTGCCTAGATAGCTGGAGGCTGGGTCGATCACCACAAGCTTTATCGCCGGATTCTGTTTCAACAATTCTTCAAGCGTGGCGATGTCTGCGTCGAGCGCAAACATGCGCTCTTGCTCGCCTTTGCTCGTTGGTCGCAACACAGAATCTATAAAGTGGACTTTGTCGAGGTCGGCCCCGGCGGCTTCGAGCCTGGGACGGACGGTATCCGCCTCGCCATCTTCACAGAACAACATGGCGACTTCCATCGGAACGTTCTCGTTTGGAGTATCTGGGAAGGTGCGGCCCGTCGTAACGGCAGCAACTAAATCACAGGAGATAAGACCTTTACCTACGCCGGGATTGCCACACTGGACAGTTATCTTCCCCCTCGGAACTCGGCGAGGCCATAGCCACTCGATAGGTTTCGCTTGGACTGAAGATGCCTTGTGTGCCTGTAGTTTCATCGCACGTCACCCCGGCGCTCGGAAGCAATCGCTTTCGATTCGTAATGCTGCTTGGCTGCCAGCAAAGTGAAGTAAAGTGAATCGCGCAGCCCTCGCGCTTTCCGGTCTGCGTCCCACGGAAGACCCCAATGGATCGCGCATGTGGGGCCATACCCATGCGCCAAAGAGCGCGCATCGGAAAGGGGCGCGTCACAGAAGCAGCAATGACCCGTCAGTTGGCCGTACAGGAAAGCTACCTCGCGGGGATTGGCTGCGAATTGCTCAAGTAGCTCACGCACCGCATCGGTCATCCCGCTCGATTCGTGAAGCACCCCGTCGAGGTCGATCCGCCCAAAATAGCTATTGTTGGGATACCGTCGCTCATCCACGATTTGAATCTGACCTGGGTGGCGCGACTTCAATCCCGCGCGCCGCAACATGACGACCTGCCCGTCTGCCGCGAGCAACCTCACGAGGGGGTGCTGCAGCTTTTGGGAAACGCTGTAGCCGAACAAGTCGTGAATATCCGTGCCGACCTGCTTTCCTTCGGAGAAGGCGGGGAGAGCAAGGTCGGCAAGGCTGAGGTGTGTTACACTTTCATCCGTCAGACACATTTCTAAGTCTCGCGTTCCGGGGTCGGCGAGTTGGCGCTCGTCCGGCCCCTTTGATTTTGTTCTAAGCGTCAGCCTCCGGCGCCCTCTCTGCCGTGGTGACGGGGATACGCCATCGGCCATCGTCGCGGTAGCCGTTGAGCCGCCCAGACCATAGTTGCTGGTATACCCAGGTGAGCGTCCATCCGCGTCGTTGCGCATACTCCCTGACGCTGAGTGTCGGCTCACCGGCCTTCTTGTTTGCTGTTGCCTCCGGCATCCTCGACCCCCTCTGTTGATTTGACTTTGCTACGGTTCTAATTCTATCATTCGTACGAACACATATGTACGATACCGTAACAGTTCCGATCCTGATTCCATGCGCTAGGTCTGAGGCGGTAGGTCGAGCAACGTTCCTTACTGGGGAACGCTCGGCCACGCCAGTGCGGCCACTGCGTGACGAAGACCCAGACCCCCAAAACCGACCGTGGTCTCACAAACGGCTTAATGAGAAGGCGCGTGGTATTACGACGGCTCAGATGGCCAAAAACTTGTTGAATCTATGGCGAGCGATTGGGGAAGCGAACGCAGCGGACCGTCAACCGGAGCTTCTCCGAATGATCGAAGGTCTACGCGAATGGGGGGAAGAAGACCCCAGCCTGCCGAGGACTGAGCAAATCCTCTCACAGCTATTGACCGGAATGCTTCGGCGCGTTCAATTAGTCTTGTGGTGGAAAGAGAACCGATTCGTTGCTGCGCTTTACTGTGAGGCCCCTCCTGATGCCCTGCTGGTTCGCGTTCTACTCAGGATCGCAGCAGGGCAGAAAAGCCTGGGCCTGCAAGTCTGCCCGCGTTGCAGCACACTCTTCTTGCAAAAGCGACCCGACCAAGAGTGTTGCTCTGACCGTTGTCGTGAAGCACGCCGAGTAGCTCGGTGGCGTCGTCGCAAGAAGGCGACGGCACGCGCACGAGCTAAGGGCACTCGTATCCGTGCGAACAAGTCAAACCGCCGGTCGGCGTGACACTGCCGTGTGCCTCATTTTCTGACTCGCGAATTTCGGGACCAATGCCGATGGGCTTATCATCGTCATGGTCGGACATCCAGCGTGGCTGGCGGCCTAGGGGCGGCCATAACGCAGGCGGCACTCTTCGATGTCTTGTTTTTGCTGCTCGCGTATGTCCTTCCATACTGCGAGTGGTCCGGTATATGTCCCAGGATTGTCTGGAACAGCCTGCATCGTCCCGATAGCTGCGTTCGCCCTCTTATCAGCGTTATCAAGACAGGCATTGAGAGCGACCCTGTTAACGCCGGTCTGCTCAAGTGCGGATACTCGCTGTTCTAGGTTCTCTAGCCGGTCTTCGATGGACGGCGCCACGAAGGCAGCGCACACAATCAACGTGATCAGAGTCTTCATAGTTTTCCTCTAGCTTGGATATTCTGCTTCCAGTGTCCTGAACTCATTAAGTGCTGCGTCCTCGCTTCATTCATCGCGGTTCCGCAATTCAGCGGCGTTTGCCCAGGCCAGGCAAGCCGCCCTGAATAATCCGTTTGAACCCACGATTTGATTTACCTCTTCGTTTTCTGCCTTGCCTCGTGAACGTTTTTGGATTTCCTCCGTACAGCGCGCGCAATCCTTTTCTACTTTCTAAAGAACGCGCACGGAGTAGGGGCACAGGCTCACCGCCCCGCCTTCTGCCGGGACATCGGTCGAGATGCCGCCGAAGTCTGTCTCGCCTAACAGTGACCCCACACCACCGACACTTGGTCATTTGCGGAATATCACGCATAAGCGACGGCTCGCATAGCAACGTTCTGTATGTCAACGTTCTGATTGTGGACGCGCCGCGATGCTACTCCCCACACTATGCCGGATGCAACGGATACTCGCCGCCTTAGCAAGAAGGATTAAGGGACTTCGGAAACAGCGGGGCTTTTCTCAGGAGGCCTTCGCCGACCACGCAGGATTGCATCGCGTAGCTGTTGGATGGATCGAGCAGGGCAAGCGGGTTCCTTCACTAAAAACACTCGTGAAAATCTCTCAAGGTTTCGGCATTTCCCTTAGCGAACTTCTTAAAGGCGTGGATGGGAGCGAGACGAAAAGACATCGTTGAACGAACTGGAACAGTTTTTGCAAATCGCTTGCGGCTGGGACAGGATCGAAAAATTGCCCGGAGCGTTTGCGGGTACCTCGGATAACGGCAGCCAGTCACTCATCACTGGAACAGTTCTGCCTCGCAATCTACCTCGTAGTCGCCGGAACGAATGAGTCAACCGCTATCTGCCCTCTGGAGGCGAAAGCGAGGGGCGAAACCAGAAATTGGACCGGCCACGCATGCGCCAGTGCCGGGGAGGTGCGCTTCTTGGAACCTTAAACCGACTTCTTCATTTACGCGTGAGCGGCTCAGTCTGCTGAGGACACTGCCCGACAATCCTTCACAAATGCCGTGACAATCGAGGGAAAATGCGTGTCCACATTCACTTTTCACTTGACGCTATTGCGGTAATTGTGGCATATATAGCGCCAGAATAGAAACGGCTCCGCCGAATGTTCGAAGCATCCGACAGAGCCTAACTCCCAAAGTGAGGTAGCACGATGGAAGCTAACGCGACTGTACCAACCACTGTTCTGCAAGGCAACGTTTCGCAGTCCCGGCTCGATTCACTGAAACGCGCAGTCTATGGGCAATCGCTCACGAACCTTCCGGCGATCTATCAGGGGTTCATGGCGAAGGGTATTTCTGAGTCTGAAATCAAACCACGCGAGAACGTCTTCACGTTCGACGCATGGAAAGCACTCGGGCGATACGTCCGCAAGGGCGAGCATGGCGTGAAGGTTGTTACGTTCATCGAAGCGCGCAGCAAGGAAATCGACCAGGACACGGGCGAGCCAAAGATCATCCGCCGTCCGTGGACTACAATCGTTTTCCACATTTCGCAGACGGAACCAATCAAAAGGGGTGGCCTATGACCACCCCTACCTTCACCTTTCCCGTTCGCCTTAGCGAGAAGTACCGTCCGCGTCGCGTTGCGGAGTTTGTCGGACTTAGCAAGGCAAAGCGGGTCCTGTCCAAATTTGTTGCAAAACCCTACGCTTGCTCATTCCTGTTTTTCGGACCACCGGGAGTGGGCAAGACTTCAATGGCCCAAGCAATGGCCGAAGAAATGAACGCAGAGTTCCACCACATCGCCTCGCAGAAGTGCAACCTAGAGACACTCGACGAGATATGCCGGTTTTGCCAGTACGTCCCGCTAACAGGTGGATTCCACTTCGTTCTCATCGACGAGGTAGACTCCGCGTCCCGCGCTGCGCAGCTTGCCTTACTCTCTAAACTCGATTCGACGGATGCGCCGAAAGGCACTGTGTTCGTTTTCACGTGTAATTCGACTGAGAGCCTAGAGCCTCGATTCCTGAGCCGATGTTTGCCCATCGACTTTTCAAGCTATGGCATGGCGGGAGAAATCGCGGAATATGTGGAACGTGTCTGGCACTCAGAAGGTGGAAACGGGAATGGGCCAGACTTCGCACGTCTGGCCAAAGAGTGCCGCAACAACGTCCGAGACTGTCTTGGACGGCTTGAAGTAGAGCTAATGGCTCTGTAGCGCCAGGGGAGCATAGATGGGGAAAACATATAGTACCGCTCAAGCGGCGCGAAAAATCGGTGTCGGATTCCGCACGCTCAATCGGTGGCTTGATCTCGACAAGATCAGGCCATCGGTTGCTGTGCCGATGGGCGGAGGCCGCACTCTCTGGCGCTGGACCGATTCCGACATCGCTAAAGGCCGGAAGGTGAAAGCTGCACAGAAGCCGGGGCCGAAGCCTCGCAGAAAGAAGCGCAGTCAATGAGAGCTGCCATTTATGCAAGAGTCTCAACAACTGGCCACGGCCAAGACCCGCAGCTACAAACACGGGAGATCAGCGAGTATTGCGAGCGGCGAGGTTGGCAGGTTATCGGCGAGTACGTGGACGCGGGAGTGTCAGGCGCAAAAGACTCACGGCCAGAGTTGAATCGGCTCATCGCAGATGCTCACCGCCGCCGATTCGATGCGGTTGTGGTTTGGAAATTTGACCGCTTTGCCCGCTCTGTATCGCACCTGCTGCGAGCACTCGAAACCTTCAACGCACTCGGCATTGCGTTCGTGAGCCTCAGCGAGCAGATTGATACCACCACACCAACAGGCCGAATGGTGTTCACCGTTCTTGGTGCCGTGGCAGAACTAGAGCGCAGCCTGATTGCAGAACGCGTCCGCGCCGGATTGCGCAACGCACGCGCGAAGGGAAAACGCTTGGGCAGACCTCGCGTCAGCGTCGATGCCGCTCAGATCACCCGTCTGCGTGCATCGGGGCAGTCGTGGCGAGCGATTGCTCAGGGTCTGGGAGTCTCGGTCGGAACAGTTCACGCAGCCATTCAGAGCCGTTCAAAAAACCTGCCTGCGACGGCTGCCACAAGTGATTGATTCGACGTGCCTCGTTAGTGCGGTTTCTCGTGTTCGAAAATCAGATGGTTTTTCAACGAGGAATGTTTCGGGTCGGCATTGTTATCCGTTCGCCGCTGTTTTTTGGCCGACGCGTCGAAGATAGCGAGGACATGCCGTCTGATGGACCTGGGCGGGGCGAGGCGAACCCATCGTAAGCGAGCGTATGGTTCACAGAACTGTGCATTATGCACTCATATTAGATGGACTTGTCGAGTGTCAGATAACACGTATAGTATTTAGAAACAAGGCTTTAATATAGACACACGGTATGGAAGAATCTCGTTGACAACGCTCTCTAGATAGTGCAATATGTACCAAGAACGGAGGACGACGGCGATGAGTTACACCGATGAAGCGAAGCGGAGGATTGAGGGCCTTCATAAGTTTGAGGCCGAGATTGGCGACGCCGATCTCAGGGATGACGCCATGTTTCAGAAGCTATTCGCCGAGGCTCGTGCTTATTTGGAAATGAGCGACCAAGAGATTGCAGACGCGCTGTCCATGAGTCGGCCAAGCGTAAACCGTTGGGCAAATGGCAGGAATCTTCCTCATCACGCAATGAGGAAATACATCTTCAGATGGATAGCCGAACAGCTCGCAGCGAAGGCCAAGAAGCTCGAAGGGAACGTCAAGCGCCTCGCGGCTTCTTACTCCGAAGCGTTGCAAGCCGTCCCGGTTGCGGCAAAGAGCTACAGATAAACTCCGCCTTGCAGGATTGGATGCGCGGCGTTGGGCCGTTTGTTACCATCATTGACCCATGAGCGGCGCATCCGATCAATTCACTTTCTTTCAAGTCTCGTCGAACATCGCAGCCGAAGCATTTGCTTTCCATCAATCGGTTTCTTCGACTAACGAACACATCTGGCCACGCACAGAAGAGGAGATCAAGGCGTATTCGGAAAGCGGTGAACTTTTCGGTGTTCGACAATCACAGACAGGGCAATTTGTAGGCCTGTGCTACTCAACCCTCGACGAAAAGACGAACGAATGGGAAGTCGGCGGATTAACCGTTGCCGAAAAGTTTCAAAAATTTCATCTTGGTTCAGCACTCGTTCGTTTCGCGCTCGCTCATACTATCGCATATTACCGCCCGTGGAAGTACGGTCAGCGAATAATCGCGCACGTTCACGCGGAAAATCAGAAACCGAGACGCCTGCTTGAACGAATCGGCTTCGAATTTGTTGAAAAGGTAGTAGTACCGGGAGACCTTGCTCCCTCGTCAATGAAACGAAACGAGGAAGGCAAACTCTGCGGCGATAAGTTCGAGTATCCGCAAAAGGCGATCCCTGAATTGAGCGAATGGTTCGAACGAGAGCCGCAGACGCTCGCGGATGGAACGAGTCAGGCGATTTTCGAAATCAGGCCGGCCGGGCCGAACGGCCTCCGAGAGTCGCTGCGCGAAGCTGTGGCTGAACTGAAGAAAGCTATTTAGCCTGCGACCTGACAATGCGAGAAACTAAGATCGGGCTTCTTTCTTTACTTCCCGAGCGTCTTTATCTTCGCGCAATCCCACAAATTTCGAGTGCCGCAGATGATCGCCTTCCGTCCAGTCCGCAAACTCAACCTGTGCGACTAGTTCCGGTTTCAACCAGCAGCATTTCTTCATCACCTCTGCGGTCAGAGCCTTGCCAAAGCGGGGCGTTCGTGATTCAGGCAGATTCGCAAATGGACATTCGGCTGCTTCGAGACACTTAAATCGCTTCGCCACGTCACGCCTTAACGCACGTGTGAAGCCGCCGCGTACTTTTGCGAGATACATCAGCCGATCCCCGTCGTAGTAGCCCACCAAGAGGGAATCGAACACGTAGGTTCCAGGAAGGTAGCCACCGATCACGAGTTCATGTCCCTTGCGAGTTTTGTACTTCAGCCACGCCCCACTGCGCTTGCCTGATTCGTATCGGCTGTCCCTTCGCTTTGCCACAATTCCCTCAAGTCCTTGCTCACGCACAGCGCGAACAATATCGCTCACGGGAAAATCAAACACCGGCGACAGGCGAACGGGATCGGCCAGGCCCGAAAGTGCATCTTCGAGCACTCGACGACGCTCGGAAAGTGGAAGCCCACGCACGTCACGGCCCTTGTAGAACATCACGTCGAAGGCGTAGTAGTAGAGCGAGTCCGGCGCTTTCCAGTTTTGCAGCGCATTGAAGTCGGGTTTACCCGCAGCGTCGGTTGCAACGATCTCGCCATCAATTACCGTTCCTGGTGGCAGCCGGTCGAGTGCTTTCGCAACGTTCGGATACTTCTCATTCATCCGGTTTTGGCGGCGCGAGAGCAGGGCGACAGCACCCTCACGCTTTACGGCGATGGCGCGATAGCCGTCGAGCTTGATCTCGTACTGCCAATCTCCTGAAGTCGGCAGCCTTTCCACAAGCTCCGCCAGCATAGGTTCAACGAAGCCCGCGTTAGTTTTTGGCAGAGAATCAAGCGGAGATGGTCGGCGGCTCACGGTTGAACGAACTAGAACCGTTTTCGAAGGTAATTTCTCAGGTCAAAAAATTGCTGTCTCACTCGGTGCAGCGCGTCCCGCCAACGATAGCGAAATTTGATTGACCCGGTCGGAAGATTGCCAGCACTCTGAGCCTTGTAATAGGCTCCATCACTGGTTTCGATGAAGATCGGGAAATTGATCACTTCATGGAACTTTGAAGCCGGGGCACTGATCATCGGCCCTTGAAGGTTCAGCAGGTCTCCTCCGGTAGTGCGCGCATCAATATCGACGCCAGCACGCTTCAAGTCGCGATACCCGAGGATGGTGCCAGGATTTAGAACGTCCGCCCGTTCTCTGACCCAAATAGAGTGGATGATTTTCTTAACACCAGCCTCGTAGGAAACAATGCTGATTTCTGGGGTGAACTCCATCGGGTCTGCGTCAGTACCGGTTGGGAGTCTGCCCATTGCGCGAAGGTCCCAACCTTTGAAAGACCAGCTCGCCCCGACACGAAAGCCAGGATACTTCAGCACGCGCCACGCGCAATATCCCAAGAACGACACGAATCCAACAGCAAGGACATCTCCGATAAAGATCGCCAACGTTTCGAGAAAGAAGTCGCGCGCGGTCATGCTCGCAAATATACGCGCAGTAGATGGAACTGTACGCCGAATTTCCCTCTGGAGGCTGGGCTAACAACGGGCTTGATGTATGCTCTTCAGTTGGGCGGACAAGATCGTGCAAATCGATTACAACGCGCCACGCATCAACGCTCGCTTTGCCTGCATAGTGGATAGAGACGCGCGGGCGCTAGCAGCGGTCATTTCATCATATTTGTATTTGCCGAGTTCATACCTACCCCTCTTCATGTTGCGGAAAGCGATGGTCGAAAAAAGCGACGATCCAGCATTTATGACCGATGGCTACGTAGCAAGCCTCTTAGCTGGCGAGGATGCCTTCTTCATTAGGAATGCGCTCGCGAGATTAGAGGAAACGGAATATGTCATTCTCGCAGGGTTGAGCGACAAACAGAAGAGCTATCTGGAGCTACCGGAAAAATGGAAGATCATTGAGATAGCGACGATCTCCGAGATTCGCGAGAAGTTATCGCCCTTCGTTCGGGGCCGAACAGAATTGAGATGCAAAGCATCAGACCTATTGGCAGGCCTGTTCATCGCGCAAAAACGCCAGAAAATCTTACTAATAGACGAAACCGCCCCCGCGCTTCCCGAAGTCGTACAGCTACAGAAAGCGATCATCGTTGTGGAGAATCTGGAGGATGATGCCTATCCAGTCATCGCGATAAACTACGCCAATTCCATAGGTGCGAGCGTACTTATTGTTGACGGTCTTCCGGAGAACGAAAACTACAGGATTCGCCGATGGATCGAGGGCTGGAAAGAAGGGAATGATTCTACACAACTCGAAAATCTAAGACGTGCGGTGCACCAACGGATCAGCGGCCTTTCATTAACTCAGTTTGAATTCGCAACTTTTTTCACGATGGGACTTCCTTATTCCTTAGTTCTTGAAAATATCATTCCATGCAGCTACGTCCACCTTTCAATCAGACCCGACCTATTCGTTTTCAATAGCATCCTGCTACCGGACGGAGAGCATTTCCAGGCTGCGATTGTGTTTTCTCCGATCTTCTTCGAAGACGAGGAAACCGTCTGGTTATGCAACTTCTTTGATGCCCATAAGTATTACTTGCGACCTCTTCTAGCCAAACGCGCCACCGTTGCCGAGTTCGATTTTCACGCGCAACATTTTCCATACGATCTGCTTCATATTTGTAGTCGCGGTGGACAGGTCGATGGCTACGAGATGAAGGATCAGTTTACCGATAAAGACGGAAGGACTCACATTGTTGAGTTTGATGAAGTCGTGAGTTTCACTCCAGCCCCCGACGAACCGGAAATGTTCGTTGTCCAACGGAAAGTAATCCCGCAAAGACTCGACGGGTATGGATGGCAGAGCGCAGAACTCCAACAGCAGAATTATTCGAGCGACTTGATACTAGGCATGTGGAAATGCGCCCTCGAATCTCGCGGACCGAGAAAGAAAAAGAACAAGATTGCTATGTCGTGCGTAATCGGCTGTACGGATAGTATCCATCAAGGGCAATTCCACTCGGTGGCTTCACAGAGTTCTCCTGTTGTCTTCAACAACACTTGCTGGTCCTGGTCCGACGTTGGGGCGTTCTTTCTATCCTGCGGTGCAAGGGGATACATCGGCACGCTCTGGGCAATTAAGAACGATGCAGCAGTTGTCGGCGCGCGGACCTTTTACGACAATCTTTTCTCCGGCACGGTTCTCAACGCGTTGCACTTAGCTACCAAAGCCATAAGCCAAACGGCTTCGAAGGATATCTATGTTTTCTGGGGTTTGCATTTTACGAGGCTTCCTCCAGGCCTGGGCCGCGAAATGGGACGGGCCGCAGTTCGTCGTGAACTTATGATGTCTGTGGTCATGTGGGTCAGGAAAGTAGAATCGAGCAAGAACGTTAAACTACGCACAAGCGCAATTAGGGTGCTGCGATCAACTCTGCGCGAACTCGCCACGAACTTTGAGGGAGATGATGTCGCGCAACTCGAAATCGAGGTCAAGGACAGAATCCCTGGAGTATCCCTGCCCGAAACCACACGAGAAGACGAGACTGACGTGACGAACGTTCCATCCATGAACGGCGCTTTGGAGCACCGGCGAATTACTGAATCGACCTGAATTCTTATACAAATGGGGTTGGACGCTATCACTCCGACCCGTTACCAGCTTGACTGTCCCTGGGGTAAACTGGCCGCGCAAACGACATGCCAAAAATCGACATGCAAATCGGGGGCACGATAGTCGCGCGGTTCGCTTTCGAGGTCCAGAACATTTCGGCTAAGGGTGGTCCTGAATTCCCTATCCTCATAATTCCCTACGAGCTAACTGCTTTTGGGCACACCGATGGCAACGAGCCAGGAATACCATTTCACCCAGCCACCTGCCTTTATCTTTCAGGGGAATTTTCAGCGACGGCTTCCTATGGGACCGTTGCTCAGTTCCACGAGGACGTGGCGCTGTGCGCTTACAGCAAGAATTCACCAAGCACGAAATCGGGGAATCTGGAGATTCCTCTCGATATGCTCAGTGTCGCCCATATCGAGCACGCTCGAACTAGCGATCTACTCGCAACACTGAAGTTTCGGATTCTCCGCGCAATCCATGTGTCTGAATCGAATCGGGCGGTGCAAAAATTTGATACTGCGGAGTCTAACTCAGGCTCGTTCAATATCCCCAAGTCACACTGGATCGAGCGAATTCTTCCCGAGTTGGGCTATCGGAGGATTGAACTGCTTGAAGTACGTATCCCGCCAGCAAACTCTCCGAACTTCGGGCTTCCGAGTGCGGTGGATGAGATTCGGAAGGCGCGGGATTTTATTATCGCTTGTGAATGTGACAAGGCCGTGGGTCATTGCCGAAACGCAGTAGAGACGATTGTGAATTCGAGGCCACTTCAGTTGCCCGGAGCACCCAGTTTCTCTCTCAAAACGGATACGTTCGTACACGATCATTTGAGCAATCGACTCGGAAGCGATCAGTCGAAGCTGTTAGCCGACCAGTTGAAGGCACTCTGGACAATTTGCAGCAAAGCGCCACATCCGAGCGGTGTCACGTTTACCAGGGCCGATGCCGAATTCATCCTGCGGAACACAATTGCTGTTGTCGAGTACGTTGGACGGCTCCTGGCTTAAAACCGATGTCCCAACCCGAACCTCAGCCAATTGGTGAAGACGAAGTACAGTCCCGTCTAGGGTCGTACAACGACGACGAGGTTACAGCACAGCTCTACGATTTTGGCCGTATGATGCTTCAAGATGCGACCGACAGAATGGCGAAGTGGGATTCCAAAGGAACTGCGATTGTCGCTTATTCCGGTGCGGTCATTACGGTTTTAGTTTCTACGCAGGCTATCTGGAGCAGACAGCTCGATACAGTTGCCGTTTGGCTTTTGCTTGCTTCCGGAGTTGCGGCGGCTATTGCAGGTTTTGCTGCCGTGCATAGCTTGTTCCTTCAGCCCACTGAGTGGTTTACGACAAACGCGTGGATTCAAAAAGAGTGTTTGAGTGATGTGCAGAAATTGAAGAAGTACCATATCTCGACGATGTGGAAGGTAATCGAGTCTCATCACGAAAAAGGCAGAGTAAAGATTAAGCGCCTGCGCCGGGCTCAGTGGGGGATCGCGATTGCTTTATTGTTGGTGCTCGACGCGTTTCTGGAGGTTGCCGCTCGGCGCGCTTCTTTCTAGAACCTGTGTCTCGATTGCAGGAAGGCTCTCTGATGCGCCGGTCGGCGGTGGTGGTGATGGGGCCTGCTGGCCTGAGCCACCGCCAGAACCGCCAGAGTCGCCTCCCCCGCCTTGGTTTTCGTCAAGCATTCGTAGGTTTCCTCGCGTCGTTCTAAGTTTGCTCTCGTTCGGTTGCGAATCGCAATAGGTTCTCGCAGAATGAGCTGCGCGTGATTTCTGCCGGGCGATGACGCGATCTTCGCAATAAAGACGAGCGGTTGCAATAGAGCGGTGGTACTCAGAGGCGAAAATGGGGTGGCGAATAAAGAGCGCAGCCGACGATCCCATCCCAAGCATCCAAACCCATGAGGGGTACGTCCAGCGATGTCGAAAAACATCCGCAAGAAGCGAGCCAAGAGATGGTCTCGCACAATCGCGAAGTTGCAGAGGGAGCGCCAAGCACGCAAGCCTGCCGCCGAGCACGACGCGAATCCGGCTCAGATATTCCGGCCTCGTCCTGCCGTGGCCAAGGCTGTCATCGGTGCGCTTGCAGCCGAGTTTATCGTGGCCGCATGGCACCAAGACGCGCTCCAGCCACACCTTGACATTGAGGTTCCCGTACTATCGGCGACGACGGTAAACATTGCCGCGAGCGGCACGAATGTCTCGGTCGGGTTAGTTGGCGGGTCGGCTTATCCATTTGTTCAGTACATGCCCGTGAAAAAATGAAGATGTTGCTGGATTCTCAAAAGGACGTATCCGCCCAATTCGCACAGGAATATCTAAGAGGACATGGTTTGCGGGCGGAGCGGTTCAGCAAAGAAGAAATGCGTGAAGGAAAGACGCCGGATTTTCGCGTCTTCAAGCGAACTGAATTCGTCGCTTACTGCGAGGCTAAGCACATTCAGCGCGACGAGTGGCTGTACGACCAGCTAAAAGAAGCAAGCCCTGGAGAGATCGTTGGCGGATTGCGATCCAGTGATCCGATCCTTAATCGGCTGACGGCAAACATTCACAAGGCCGCACAGCAACTTGCGGCGGTCAATTCTGGCCATGCGTATCCGAACATCCTGGTATTCCTAAATTCCGACACAAGCTGCAAGTTTGTGGGCGACTTGATTGGTGTGCTGACGGGAAACTTCTATGGGGAAGGCGGAACGGTCGAACCAATCTTTGAGCAGTTCTCGAACGGTAGAATCATAAAAGAGAAGATGACGATTGACGCTTACGTTTGGCGGGATAGCTGGAGAATCCATGAACCGAAGGTATGGTTTTGGGCGAACTCGCCGCATTACGCGAGCGTGTCGGCCATTCTCAATTCTGATCCAGCTAGGCACCGACACCTGTAATTTCTAACGTCCCGTTCAGGACTTATCCAAACTGTATGGCCAATCGAGCTGCCGAAAGACAAGTCTTCGAAGTGTTTCTCCGGGCCGCGCCGGATTTTGCTGGAGAGTGGTTGCGCGATTGGGATCAACCACAGACAGACCCACCGGATATTCTGTGTACTACGATCTCTGGGCGCGCAATCGGCCCGCAACCACACAACTCCTCGCGGAATATCTACTACGTTTGGCTGCACCCGCGACCACGGGCGCGTGTGAAGCCCACCGACACTCCGGCATTTAGGGAAGAGATTTTCAAAGTTGTCTCTGATATTGATCTTCGTTGGGAACGTGAGGAAGACTGGCAGTCGCCGCAAGGCTGCTTATTCCAAGACTTCGCGCAATATCCCACGGTTGCCAAATATCTTCAGTCGATGAGATTTTTTCCCAAGCGACATTGGCGACCGGGCGGCACAATCGAGAAGACCTGGCCTGTCGGAGCTGACTGGCTCATCTTCACGGCTCGCGGGGGTGCGTACAGTGAAGAGGCAATGGTCAATGCGCTTTTCGTTCTGATTGCCAAGAAGATGAAGAAATATGAGTCAAAGCCGCCGCAGGTTCGAATGGATGAGTTCTATCTCCTGATCCACTACCATCAGGCACTTCTCTACAACACGCCAGTTGAGACACTTCGATTCAAATTTGCAGACGCAGCGCGCGCAGGTACGGTCTTCATCGGTGACGATCCAGGCGTCTTCAGTAAAGTATTTCTGCTCTTAGCCATCGAGCCGGGTGAAAGGGTATACCAACTCTATCCATCGAATGTCTTGAACTCGATGTGAAGATCACGCTCGCGGGCAGGATCAGAATCATCAGCCATCAGCACTGTCTGAGCGGCGCGAACTGCCAGCAACTTGTCTTTGCCGCTTAGGGCCTTCCGCAGAACATTATCCGCTAGATTCCGAAGGCTTTGTACACTGTGACTGTCATCGTCGCTTGACACTTCACTAGACACTTCGTTGACACGCTCTTGGGCAATCCGTTGACGCATCCGCTCGCGCGACAGGGCCCGTTCGGCAGCAGTGAAGATGTGGCGTGGCATCGGCTTGGCACCTCGAATAAGTATAGCATCCACCTCCGGCGCATCAATTTGAGGCGGCTACCGAATGGGCGGCAGCCCTTCGAATCTTGGGCGCATCCTGGCCACAAAACCCCCGTTCGAATAGCTCAAAATGGTATCGGGAGGGGAGTAAGGACAACGCAATCAGCGGGACTTAGAGATTGGGATATTGGTTCGACTCCCCCCGCCTCCAAATCTCATCAAGAACTCCAAATTTCCCGAGAAGGTGAAGTTCGCGGTGCCGGGCTGCGTGTGATGGGGCCGCTATCGTTGCAAGTCACTGCTAGCGCTGCCAGCCGCCGCCGAGCGACCGATAGAGCTGCACAACGCTCTGATACTCGTTGCCTCGTGCCTGTGCGAGGTCAAGTTCGGCTGAGAAAAGCGCGCGCTGGCCGTCAAGCACTTCGAGATAAGTCGTCGTGCCGCCCGTATACCGCAGATTCGAGAGCCGGACGGACTCTTGCAAATCAGCGACTGTCATTTCCTGCCGCACGCGGACCTCGTGGAGCTTCTGATAGCCGATCAATGCGTCGGAAACGTCACCAAACGCGTGCTGGATAGCTTGCCGATACGCGATCAGAGCCTGTTCATGTTGGGACTCAGCGGCCTTTAAGTTTCCGCGCAAAGCACCACCCGTAAAGATGGGCTGACTCACATTCGCCCCGTAGGACCAAATTCCGAGTTGAGAACTCATGAGGCTCGAGAATGCGCTGCTGCGTCCGAAGGTACCCCCGCCGGAACCGGTCAACGAAATCTGAGGAAAGAACTGGGCTTTCGCGACGCCTATTTCCGCGTTCGCAGCAACAAGCGTCTGTTCGGCTTCACGAATATCTGGGCGACGTTCGAGTAGAGACGACGGCATGCCGGGCGGAACTTCGGGCGGAAGCGGCTGTTCGACGAGTGGGCGCCCGCGAGTTATGCCCTGCGGATAGTTTCCAAGAAGGATGCTGATCGCATTCTCCTCCTGCGCAATTTGCCTCTCAAGATCGGGAATCTGAGCATTTGCCGTATCGAGAGTTTGCTGTGCCTGGAGAATGTCCAGTTTGGTCGCCACGCCGTGCTGGACCCGCAAAGTGGTGAGCTTTACGGAATCTTGCTGCGTTTGAACTGTTTCGTGAGTGATTTGGAGCTGGAGGTCGAGCTGCAGAAGCGTAAAGTAGTCGCTGGCAATGTCGCTGACAAGCGTGAGAATCACGGTCTGCCGCGCGTCCTCGGTGGCAAGCAATTGGGCACGGGATGCTTCGGTTGCGCGGCGCAGTCTACCGAAAAAGTCCAGTTGAAAGGCTGCATCGGCCGTGGACGTGAAGAAATTGTATTTCGTTTGAAAATTGCCTTCTCTTCCGCCGACGAAATTGCCGTTAGCGGCGACTTGCGGAAACAGGCTGGAACGGGTGATGGCGACCTGGGCGCGCGCCTCATTGATGCGCTCCGTGGCCAGCTGCAGGTCGTAGTTCTGTTTCAGGGCGGTGCGGATGAGTTCCTGCAGTTGAGCGTCCTGGAAGACCTGCCACCAGGGAAGATCTGCGTAAGAGGCGGCTTGTGTGGAAACCTGTTGTTGTTCGTTGAGATCGCGAAACGCCGCAGGAGTCTGAACGGCGGGGCGATGATAATTGGGTCCGACCATGCATCCGCCGATCGAGCCGCATAGCAGGGCCAGCAGAATGCAAGCATTCAGCGTTTTAGCCGAGGCAGGCGACCTGCGACACATCCGCCAACGGGCATCTGTCCCGCCCATTTCAGTCTCCCTCCTCCGTCGCAGGCGTCGCCGGCAATGCCGCTGCAACGTGCTCTTTGTCAGCGCCGGACCACTTTTCCACCATGAAGAAAATCGCGGGCACGAAGAAGATGCCCACAAGGCTAGCGGCGAGCATGCCGCCGATGACGGTGGTGCCCATGATTTGTCGCGCGACAGAACCGGCACCCGAGGCGGTCCAGAGCGGAACGCAGCCGAGGATGAAGGCGAAGGAAGTCATGAGGATAGGGCGGAGGCGGAGACGAGCGCCCTCCAGCGCGGCGTCGACGAGAGGCTTACCGTGCTCGAACTGGTCCTTCGCGAATTCGACGATCAGGATAGCGTTTTTCGCGGCCAGACCGATGAGCATGACCAGGCCGATTTGGGAATAGACGTCGCTTTCGATCTGCACCATATAGGGTGGCAGGAATGCAATCTGCAGCATTCGCCGCAGCCACAACACCAAAAACGCGCCAAAGACCGCCACTGGCGTGCTCAGCAAGACGCTCAATGGCAGCGACCAGCTCTCATAAAGCGCCGCAAGAATCAGGAACACGAAAAGCAGCGAGACTCCAAAGATTGCGGCAGGTGGCACGCCCTGCCTCGCCTTCTGCTCCTGGAACGAGATTCCTGAATAATCGAAGCCCATCTCGCGCGGCATCGTTTCCTTGAATACTTCTTCCAACGCGAACGTTGCCTGATCCGCGCTGTAGCCGGGGGCGGCACTGCCATTTAATTGGGCGGAGCGGTACTCATTGAATCGCAGCGTGAATTCCGGCCCCACACGCGGCTTCACGTTGACGAGCGTCGATAAAGGAACGTTTTCCCCTTTGTTGTTGCGAACATAAAACTGTCCAACGTTCTCGGCCTTGGCCCGCGAATCGCCTTCCGCTTCGATATAGACCTGCCACTGACGACCGAATTCGTTGAAATAGTTGATGAAATATCCGCCCATGAATGCCTGGATGGTTTTGTACACATCACTCAGGGGCACACCTTGCTTCAGCACCTTGTCCCGGTCCACATCAACGAATTGCTGGGGCACGCTGGGCAGAAACGTGGTGGTGATGGTTCCGATTTCCGGCCTTTTACGTGCCGCAGCCATAAACGTTGCCAGGTTTCTCGCCAGAAACTGGATGTCGCCGCCGGAACGATCTTCGAGCATGAACGTGAATCCGCCCGCGGTTCCGACGCCCGGGATCGCCGGGGGCGAAAACCCGAAGGCGACTGCTTCAGGCAGTTTGCTGAGTTGCGCGTTCAAGTGCGCTTTAAGGGTTTGGAACTGCTCCTCGCGAGTTTTGCGTTCATCCCAGGGATTGAAATCCACGAAGAATGTGGCGTTGTAGCTGGTCCGCACGAAGCTCAGCAGGCTGAATCCAATGAAGGACGTGGAGTACTTCACTCCGGGGGTGTTCAGGATGATTTTTTCCACCTGGTCTGCTACGGCTCTCGTGCGTTCGAGCGAGGCTCCATTCGGCAATTGGACATTCACGTAGGCGTATCCCTGGTCTTCGTCCGGCAGGAAGCTGGTCGGGACTCTGTTGGCAAAAAATGCAGCAGCCGCCCCGAACACCAGCAGCATCACGATCGCCACCACGCTTTTTCGAACCAGCACCCCGCTCCCATGGACGTATCCATCGGTGGCTTTGTCAAATGTCCGGTTGAATGCCTCAAAGAATCTCCTCAGTAACCCGTGGCTCTCCTTGCGGGGTTTCAGGAGCAGCGCCGCGAGCGCGGGGCTCAGCGTCAAGGCGTTAAATGCGGAAAGCAGGACGGAAATTGCGATCGTCACGGCAAACTGCTGATAAAGCTTGCCCGTGATGCCGGGAATGAAGGCAGTCGGCACGAATACCGCCGAGAGCACGAGAGCGATGCCCACCACCGGGCCGGAAAGCTCTTCCATCGCTTTCAAAGCCGCATTCTTCGGGGTCATGCCTTCTTCAATGTGACGCTCCACTCCTTCCACCACCACGATCGCGTCATCCACGACCAGTCCGATCGCCAGCACCAAACCGAATAAGGAAAGCGTATTGATCGAAAAACCAAATACCGGGAACAGGATGAAGGTTCCCACGAGGGAAACCGGCACGGCCAGCAACGGAATCAATGTGGCGCGCAAGCTCTGCAGAAACAGATAAACCACGAGAATCACCAGTGCGAGCGCGATGAACAGCGTTATCACGATTTCCTTCATTCCTTCCGTAACGGAAAGCGTCGTGTCGAGCGACACCACGTAGTCCATGTCCTGAGGGAATCGCTGTTTCATCTGCTCCATCAGCTTTTTGACGCCTGCAGCCGCGTCCACGGCGTTCGAGCCCGGCAGTTGGTACGCGGCGATCACCGCGCTCGGCTTTCCGTTCAGCCGCCCGGCCACGCTGTAGTCTTGAGAGCCCAACTCGATCCGGGCCAGGTCTCGCACACGCACCGTTCCTCCGTCTGGCGTCTCCCGCACTACGATCTGGCCGAATTGTTCCGGAGAAACGAGCCGACCCTGTGCCAGAACCGAATACGTGAATTCCTGGCCCTTCGGCGCGGGTTCCCCGCCGGCTTTTCCGGCGGGGTTCACGGTGTTCTGCGCTTGGATCGCGCCGATAATGTCAGGAACGGTGATGCCGAGCTTCGCGAGTTGATCGGGTTTCACCCACATGCGCATGGCGTATTGGCCGGCGCCGAACACCGTAACGTTGCCGATGCCGTAAGAGCGCACAATTGGGTCTGCGAGGTTGATGTAGGCGTAGTTCGAAAGAAACGTTGCATCGTAGGTGCCGTGCGGCGAATAGACCGCGACCAAAACGAGAGGCGCGGTCACACTCTTTCGCACCGTCACTCCGTAATTGTTCACGTCTGCCGGGAGCTGGGAGGCCGCCTGAGTCTCGCGCGATTGGGTGAGAATGAAATCGGTGTTTGGATCCGTTGCCGCGTCGAAGTCCACGATCAGGCTGGTCGTAGAATTGGCAGTGGCGTTCAGCGAGTACATGTAGTTCATGTTGTCCACGCCGTTCATCTGCTGCTCGATAGGCGTCGCCACTGCCTGCTCGAGCGTCTGTGCGTCTGCTCCTACGTACGTGGCCAGCACTTGAATCTCCGGCGGAGCGATGCGTGGAAATTGCGCGATAGGCAGTTGCAAAATGGTGATCGAACCAATGATCACCATCAGGATCGAGATGACGATCGCTACGATCGGCCGGTTAATGAAGAATTTGGACACGGCCTATTCTCCCTTCGCCGTGCCCTGATACGGCTTCGCGTCGACAGTTGCGCCATCGCGCACCTTTTGCGTGCCTTCCGCCACCACTCTTTCGCCGGGCTTCAGTCCACTCAGCACAATCCATTGATTGCCAACCTGCGTCCCCACTTGGATCGTCCGGATGCTCACCTTGCTGTCCGCGTCCACCACCGCCACTTGGTAGCTGCCCTGTAGCTCGGAGACGGCACGCTGTGGAATCAACAGCGCGTCGTTTTGCGTCCGGACTGTCGCCCGCACCCTTGCGTAGCCGCCCGGCCTCAGAACGTTACCCGAATTAGAAAACAGCGCGGCGATACGAATAGCGCCCGTCGTTGGATCGACCTGACGGTCCGCAAAATAGAACCTGCCCTCCTGTGGATACGTGGTCTCGTCCGCCAGAATCAGTTGCAGGTGCAAGTTCTTGCGTGCCGCCTCCAATGTGTCCTGAGTTGGATATCTCTTGTGAAAGTCGAGATACTCCGGTTCACTCACCGTGAAATACACTTTAATGGGGTTCAGAGTGGAAACGGACGTGACGGGTCCGCTCGCTGGGCTGACCAATGCCCCCACTTGGAGGAGTGCTTGCCCCGCAACCCCGTCGATGGGTGCGACGAGCCGCGTAAAGTCCAGATTGATTTTCGCTGTCTCCACGGCCGCTTCATATGTCGTAATTTGGGCTTTGGCCGTTTCCACCGTGGCCTTAGCCGCGAGATTGTTCTGAACGGCGTTGTCCAGATCCTGCTGGCTGGCAGCCTGCTCCTTCGCTAAGGGCGTGTACCGGTCCACATCAAGCTGGGTACGCCCCTGCACCGCCTGGGCATTCGCCAGCGTTGCCTGAGCCTGCGCCAGTTGGCCTTGAGCTTGATCGAGTGCGGCCTGGAACGGGCGCGGATCAATCTCAAACAACAATTGGCCTTTCCGAACGAATGCGCCCTCCTGGTATCCCTGCCGTAGCAAATAACCTGTGACTTGTGCCCTGACATCGGCATTGGTGTACCCGTCAAGCGTACCGATCCACTCCCGATAAATAGGCACATCTTTCTGATCCACCGACACGACCTCTACCGGTACGGGGGCGCTCGCCGCGGCTCCTGATACGTGCTTGGGACGAACGGCGCCAATAATCAGCCCAATTACCAAGAGGCCAAACGCTCCGCCTATCCAATACTTGTATTTCGAAAGGGTATTCATCTTCGGTCTCCACTGGAGGGAACTGAAGCCGTCATCTTACACCCACTAGCTTTTACTGAAGAAATGCATCTCGAACCGGGAAGATTCTGAATGTGTGCCCCGTACCAATGGGATCCGTAACGTATTTTCTGGATCCTGACCGCGAGCGACCCCGGTGAAACCCTCAGGCTCGCGAAGTGTCAGTCTGCCAAACGCAGATTGAGACCGCATCACCAGAAACGGTGGTACTTTGCTACCTCAAACGTTTTGAGATGTCGTAACTCGTTTGGGTGAGGAGGCGGAGCCGCGTTCTGCGCGTAAAGACTAGCTTTTCGCGTTCACCTCAATCCGCGGCAAAAGGCTTGGGCGGCAAGAGTAGTTGGATGCCGAAATAACCCACGAAGTAGGGCTGCTTTGTGCTGGCTGGTTCCATGCTGCGTCCGGCCATGAATAACAAGATTACCGGGCTATGGAGCTTGTAGCGCCCGCCAAAGTCAAAAGTGGGCTGAACGTCCGGTAGGTGAAACGGGCCGAGTGCATACACTTCCATGTCCAGCTCCAGCTTGGGACTGAAATCGTGGCCGATAACGAGACCGGAAATCCACTGGTCGGACCCTTTCCGGACGATCTGGTAGCCGATTTCGTAATCAATGTCGACGGGACCAAATTTTCTGGAAAATTCGATGGGAAGAAGAATCGAGTCGTTGGGCGCAGTGATTCCGCGCCGGACAGCGTCGTCGGGGTTGTTCAGGAAAAGCTGGGGGAAAATCGAAATGGAAAGACTCTCTTCGCCCGCATCATAAAAGCGCCATTTGACGCCGGGGTTGGATTGCCCGAGGCCAAATTTCGTCGAAGAGCCTGGATTTTGGACTCGCAGCCAGGCGTTTTCATAGGTGAGCTGGATGCGATCTCCGAGTCCAAAGTTGATGTCGACATCCGGTGTGTGAGAAAGGGACTGGCCGGTGAAAAAGAAAGGCATGTATCCGAGATTGATTTCCCAGTTGAGGTTCCCGGGAGTGCCAGGGTCGTTGGTGTAGTACGGAGGTCCACCCTGGGCGAAAGCCGGAATTGAGACCACCGCAAGGAGACTGAACAGAAAAAAGATTCGCAAATCAGGTTCCTCGAAGGTGAAACCTTTCTAGTTTGCTGCAAACCCATCGACGTTAGTTTCGCAACATGAAAACCATCTGAAAAAGGACGCCACCAGCCAAACAGCGGTTCACAACGATAGCGACGGCGACGTGCTCCTCTTCCGTGAGCCCCTTTTCGAGGAGGCCCGCCATGTTGGCATCGTCTTCAACCACCAAGATTCGCATCGTGCGCGCTCAAACAGGGATAAAGAGCTGGCGAGAATATAAACGAAAATGTTGGCCAATGTGATTCAGTCTAACCGCACGGAGTTCAAGGTTCCGCGGATTTGAATCGCGCACTGCATGCTGACACACACCGGCGCGGCGGCGCTCGTGTTGCTAGCGAGTGAATACAAGCAAGGCGAAGCTATCCGGAACGATAGAAGGCCGCGGCCGCGGATTATCCGCGGTGGCTGCCGGAGCTGGACCAAATTCAGCCGTTACGGTGTAAACGTTGTGGGTTGCGGGATCCACCTCCATGGTGCGCGCGCCGCGCTGCGTTGCGATCACGTCTACAGCAGAAAATTTATCAGCAGAATCCTCGTGCGCGACCGTGATGGTACCGTCGCCGCAAGAGGCAAAGGCGAACCCTGTGCCTGGATCGAAGCGATTCGCGTCCACGCCCTGCCCAATCGGCACTGTGCCGATCACTTTCCCGGAATTACCGTCGACAAATACCATCAGCTTATTGTGGCAGCCTACGATTAGGCGTTCGTTCGCGGCATCAATCGCCAGACCTGACGGCGATTCGCACGGCGCCAACGGCCACGTCTGCTCCACTTTGAGCGTCCGGGCGTTGATTTTGGCAAGAGCGTTTTTATCCTCCAGGTTTACGAAGACATAGCCCTTGCCATCCGCTGCGGTGAACTCAGGGCCGCCGCCGAGCGGCACTGTTCCAATCAGCTTGCCGCTGGCCGCATCGATTACCGACGCAGTGTTGGGATCGCCGTTCATCGCGAAGATCCGCTTCGATGACGGATCGTAGATGACTCCGTCGGATCCTTTGTCGGTCTTAACGCTGTCGATTTGCTTCAAAGTTGTGTAATCAAAAATCAGCACTGAGCCCGCGCCATCGGTGGCGAAGCCCTTGTTGAATTCAGGCGCAAGGGCAATTCCGTGCGACCGCTGAATGCCGGGAATTTCGGTGAGCAGAATGCCAGTCTGCGTGTCGACAACCATTATCCGATTACCGCGTGATATGAACAGCCGGTGCTTCGAAGAATCGATTGCCAGGTAATCCCATCCCCCTGCGCCGCCAAGCTTATATTCGTTGGCGAGATGATATTGCGAGCCGCCAGCCTGCATCTTGGCGTCCGCGCCGACGTGGTTTTCGGAGGCCAGAAGACAGGCGGCCGCCAGGCAGAGAACGTTAAGGCTGAACAATGCGTTTTTCATGAAGCCTCTCGGGAAGATAGCGTCGATCCATGTTTGTATGCGGTTCACCTGAAGATTATCTGAAGGGTTGGAAGCACCGCGAACCCGGTCTCGGCAGCCCGAATGCATAGCTATGTGCCGAGTAGATTCATTTGCAGCTTGTGGTATCCGTGCTCGCCCGCCCATAGGTCCAGAGGAATTGCCGCCAGTTCATCCACGACCGGAACGGCCAATCCGCTCTTGGTGAGATCAACAGCCTTCAAATAGGTATGGCATGTGTCGCAGACGTCGACGCGCACGTGTGGGATTTCTGGAGCCGAGTAGAAAGCCATCTGTGGCTCTCGTTCCTCGCCGCAAGCGGGGCAATAAACTCGTCGAAAGGCCCATTCATGTGCGCACAACATGCACACTAACGACTTCTTGGCTCCGTCGCCTTCTGGTCGCAGGACGGCCACGATTGGCTTTGCTCCGCAAATTGGGCAAGAAAATGGGGTTCCGTTTACGATGACGGAGCCGCAGAGACTCGACAGATATTCGGCATAGGGCTGCAGAAAAATCCACGCGAGAACTCTTTCCAGAGCAGCGGATGCCGGCATTCGCTCGTCGCCCCGGCCATCATTTCGGGCCGCTAACCAGAAATCCTGGAGAAGCTCCTTCCAGCGGGCTGAGCCCCTCTGGGCCTCCGTTCGGGCTGCTTGCGCGAGTGGGCCGGGTGCGGACTGCTCAATCATGGCGAGAAACCCGGCAAACTTGGGCAAGAGTACAAGATGCTCCAGCTCGCCACGCAAAAAATCGGGGAACGCCCGCGCCTGGGAGTTCGCTAAAGCCCGTCGAACGTCGGAGTACAAGGTGCGCTGGAAGCAGGCAACCCGAAGATAGAAACGCAGGCCCTCAGCCGCAAACGGGCAGGCAGGAATCAATTTCTCGGCGCGCTGGATGCGCGCATCCCATTGCGACGTCTTCACTTTTGTGATTCGGAGTCGCGCAGTATTTGTTGATACCACGAATGGTGGTGGTGGTTGGCCCACGCGCGGGAAACATCACCACGAATTACTGAGCCAAACGCGCCACGCTCCATCGCCGTTCCCATGTAAACATGAATGATAAAGAGGGCAACGGTCAGCAAGAAGCAAACGGCGTGCACAAAGACGGCCAGCGGACGCACGACGTGCAGGCTCCAGGGGACATACTGCGGGAACCAAAGGATCAAACCGGAGAGGAGCAGCAAGATGCCGTTGACGAAGAATCCCCAAAACAGCAGCTTCTGCCCAGGGTTGAACCGGTCGGCTGAAGGCATTTTGTCGTCTTCGTTGCGAATGTAGTGACCGATGGCAGCCCACCATGCCTTGTCCGCGGGTGTTTCCTTCATTTGCCTGCCCCACATGCCGAACATAAGGAAAACGGCTACCACAAAAACCAGACCAAACCACGGATGGAGTTCGCGCGAGATCGTAGTGCCCCCGCAGAGAAGAGCCAGCCAAAAGAGCGAAGGGGTCCAAAAAGCGAGTCCGGTCAGAAGCAGGTAGAGATACGAGAACCCTGCCATCCAGTGGATCATTCGCTCGTGAAACGAATAGCGCAGAACACGTCCATTCGGGAGGAGATAAGGCTCGTGTTTCATTGGGTTCCTCCGTGGTTCTCGTCCTCCTTGACGACTTTCGGTCCGTACCGCATGTAATGAATGAACACGCCGAGAACACCTCCGATGATTGCGAGGTTTCCGATCCAGCGGAGGGGCTTCTTCCAGAGCTGAACGAGCCACGGAATATGAGGATCTTTCGGAAGGCCGCCATAGGCCTCCGGATTCTTGGCATCGTGGAGTACGTAGATCACGTGCGTGCCGCCAACTCCAGGCGGATCGTAAACGCCGGCATCGGGGAATCCCGAGTGTTCGCGAAGCTGGGCGGCTCGCGTTTCAGCCAGTTCTTTCATTTCGGCCTTCGTGCCGAAATGCAGGCAGCCGGTTGGACACGTCTTGATACATGCCGGTTCGAGCCCTTGTGAAACGCGATCGTTGCACAGGGTACATTTGAATACTTTGCGCGCTGCCGGACTGAATTTCGGAATATTGAACGGACAGCCCGTCATGCAATAGCCGCAACCGATGCAGTGCTCTTCCTGGAAATCAACGATGCCGTTTGCGTACTGGACGATGGCAGAGTCTGCCGGGCAAGCCTCGAGACAGCCGGGCTCTTCGCAATGCATACACTGATCTTTGCGCATGAGCAGCATGAGACTGCCGTCTTCACGCTCATGCTCGTTGAACTTGATGAGGTTCCAGTAATTCCACGCCGTCTCCGGCATCGTTTGATAACTGTTGTTAAATGTAGTTTGGCTGAACGGGTATCCGTTCCACTCCAGGCACGCAACTTCACAGGCCTTGCAACCAATGCATGTAGTCGTGTCTACCAGCTTGCACACCTGAAATTCGCGGTCGATCCCTGCACCAGGAACGCTACCTGCGTGGCCCGAGATTCGAATTATTTCGGTGGCGGCTTGGCTCATGATCCGCTCCTACGCCTTCTCGATCTTCACGAGGAAGCCCTTGGATTCAGGGGTGTGGGCGTTGGGATCTGCCACGGCGGGAGTGAGCAGATTTGCGGGTGTTCGCGCATCTCTATCTGCGTCTTCTTGAATTCCGCGGAAGCCCTGGTGAATCGGCAATCCAATGGGATAAACCTTCTTGCCGTCAATTATCAAAGGTTTCAGCCGACGGGTGACGAATGCTTTCGCTATGTAAGTTCCGCGGGCGCTGATTACCTTGACCTTGTCGGCGCCCTGAATGCCTTTTTCGTCAGCTAGCTCAACCGGGATTTCGACGAACGGCTCCGGAATCAGTTGGACGTTCATGGGGTTGTTCTTCGTCCAGTAGTGGTACTGCTCCGTGAGACGATAAGTGGTGCAAACGATGCTGTATTCTTGCGGGTCGCCGAATTTGTCGTAGGGAGTTTTGAACTTCTTCACCAACGGGTTATTGGATTGGTTCGGATGGAACAGGTTCTTGGTGGGGCTTTCGATTGGTTCGTAGTGTTCCGGGAACGGACCGTCGGCGAGAACTCCAATGGGCGCGAACAAACGGCCGATCCCTTCAGGATTCATGATGAATGGACCCATATGGTCTTTGGGATGTGAGTCCGGCTTGAAGTCGGGCACGTCATTGCCGGTCCAGAGCTGTGACGACTCGTTCCACCAGATCTGTTTCCGTTCGGGATCCCAAGGCTTGCCATCGGGATCGCAGGAGGCCCGGTTGTAGAGAATGCGGCGGTTCGCAGGCCATGACCACGACCAATTCGGGTAGACGCCCAAGCCGGAAGGATCCTCGGTGCCGCGACGCTGGCATTCAGGTGCTGCCTGCGTCCACATTCCCGAATAAATCCAGTTGCCGCACATCGTCGTGCCATCGTCTTTCAACAATGCAAACCCGGGCAACTGCTGGCCGGCCTTGAGTAGCACTTGCCCGGTCTTTTCGTCCTTAAGATCTGCCAGCGCTTTACCGTTTAGCTCCATCGCGACCTGAGAAAGCGCGGGATGTGCAGCGTCACCGTAAGTCCAACTCAGGTTGAGAATAGGATCCGGGAACCTGCCCCCTTGTTTTCTATAAAGGTCGCGGACGCGCAGGAAAATTTGCGCGACGATGTCCTGGTCGAGCCGCGCGTCGCCAGGAGGGGGAACTGCTGCATATTTCCAGGTTACCCAACGCGCCGAGTTGGTCATGCTGCCGTCTTTTTCAGCGAAGCCTGCGCAAGGCAAGCGGTAGACAGTCGTCTGTATATCTCTCTGCTCATCGGCGGTGATGCCAGGAGCGCGCCAGAACTCGCTGGTCTCGTCGGGATAAATCTCGCCTACCACCAGCCAATCGGCCTTTTTCAAGGCGTTGATGTTCTTGTTTGTGTCTGGGCCGATCATGACCCCGTTCATGCCAAAGGCCATCATGCCCTTGACCTTGCCGTTGTACATGTCGTCCCAAATGTGAGTCCACGAATAATCGCGATCAACTTTCGGCAGGTAATCGAAAGCGAAGTCGTTTTCTTTTGTCGCGGCAGGGCCGTAAAGCGCCTTAAGCAGAGACACCATGAATTTCGGTGTATTCGAGTAGTAGTTAAAGGAATCCCACGGGCCAGGTTTCGATGCTGTCGGCGTAGTACGCTTCAGAAAGGCAGCCAGATCCGTGTCGGCGGGCGTGGGAATTTTCAGGTATCCCGGGAGGCTGTCAGCGAGGCCGGCCATGTCTGTCGCGCCCTGAATGTTCGAATGCCCGCGCAGAGCGTTGACGCCGCCGCCTGCTCGGCCCACGTTGCCCAAGAGCAATTGGATCATCGCCGCGGTGCGAATGATCTGAGACCCGAATGTATGTTGCGTCCAGCCCACGGCGTAAATGATCGTCGCCACCTTCTTCATGTCGCCGTCTTTGCGAACCGAGGTGAACAGGTCGACGGCTCGGAGATACTTTTCCTTGGGAATGCCCGTGATGCGCTCCACGACCTCCGGCGTGTAACGAGAGTACTGCTGCTTCAACAACTGAAACACGCAGCGCGGGTGTTGCAGTGTCAAGTCGTACGACACGTTTGGAGGCAGCAAAGGAGGTGGCGCAGGAGCGGCTGATTGGCCCGGTTGTGTTGCGCTAGAGGAGGAAGCCTGAACCTTGCCGCTCAGGTCGCCGCCTTGTTCGTAATTCCAAGTGGACTTATCGTATGTCCCGGTTCCGGCGTCGAACCCAGAGTAGAGTCCGTCTTCTGGCAGCTTGAATCCCTCTTTTACGATGAACGCGGCATTGGTGTAGTTGATCAGATACTCTCTTGCAATGCGGTTGTTCTCGATCGCGTAGCGGATCAAGCCGCCAAGGAACGCAATGTCGGTCCCAGCGCGAATTTGAAGGAAAAGGTCGGCTGTTGAAGATGTGCGGGTGAAGCGGGGATCGACTGAAATTAGCTTGGCATTGCGATTCCGTTTGGCTTCCATCGCCCACTTGAATCCGCAGGGATGGTTTTCGGCGGGATTGCCGCCCATGATCAACATCATGTCGGTGTTCTTGATGTCGATCCAGCCATTCGTCATCGCCCCACGTCCGAATGTTGGTCCCAAACTTGAGACCGTGGGGCCGTGTCAAACACGGGCTTGGTTTTCTAAGTACACCAAGCCCAGCCCCCTCATGGCCTTGACGGCCAAATAATTGAACTCGTTTGTATCCGTGCATCCGCCGATGAAGGAAATGCCCTCGCAGCGGTTAACCGTATGGCCGTTCACGTCCTTCTCGACGAAAGTGGCATCGCGCGTCTTTTTGGTCCACTGAGCAATTTCATTGAGGGCGTCATCCCAGGAGATGTCTTGCCAATCGGTTGTGCCGGGTCGGCGAACTTGTGGCTTGGTCAGCCTCCTTGGGTTCAGCATGTCCTGCTCGAGCGATGAACCTTTCGGGCACAAAGTGCCCCGGTTGGTTGGGTGGTCCGGATCGCCTTCAACGTGGATTACTTGAGGTGTAACGTTCTTCGCGCGGTCTCCGAGGGTATAGATCAGGACTCCGCAACCGACGGCGCAGTATGGGCACGTTGACCGCGTTTCCGTGGCACGAGCGATTTTCAGCTCTTTCAATTGCGCGTAAGCAGGTTTGAGGTCGAATCCGAAGGCCGTAACGGCAGCGCCACCCACAGCCGCGATCTTGAGAAAGTCCCGACGAGTTGTTTCCATTTCTCGACCTCCTCAGTCCCCAAGCGACTGCAGACTCGACGGCAAACGAAGGAGTTTTGTTGGCGATGCGATTGATTCGAGAAAAACGTCAGCGCTAGTAAGAGCGCTCTCGGAGAGTCTGGAGCTTCGGCTACGTGAACCGAGCTGCGACATAGAGGGCACCTCAACAGTGCAGGGCCGGATTATGATAACGCCCGGGGAGGGTGTCAACGCATTTTGTGTTGGCGCACCCTCTGCTGTCGACGAATGGATGAACGAGCCGCGTGGATAGCTACATAAAAACCTCGGTTCCGGGCAGTTTCTCCTGCGCGGTCGGTTTGGCGCGAAATGTTGTCGCCGGAACTTTGCGAAACGCGAAGTCCGCCTATCGAGTCCTGCTGTCGATTTGCTCCTGGACCGGCAGACCAGGCTTGGTCGCAGTGCTGATCGACTCTCTTCGTGCAAACCAAGCGGAGAACAAGTGCGATTGAGCAAGTAGGGCGCCTATTGCTGCGCCAAATGAATTGGTGATGACGTCTGTAAGCCCTGAGTCGCGCTGCGGAATGAACCCCTGCAGAATCTCGATAAGCAAGCTGAGCAGTGCTCCGATAAGAGTGGCGGACCAAAGCGCTTCTCGACGAGTTCGGATTCCTTTCCAATACAGGCTTAGAAGGAAACCCAGGGGCACGAAGCCGAGGATGTTGACAATTACATCGTGCGCGTAATCCCAGCTCAGTTCAAAATGCGTTATCGGGGATTGGAGAAAGGGCTTGTAGGGCAGGCTGAACCTGCCTGGGATAACAAGGTTTGGACCAGACGTAACGGCGTTATGAATTGTGCGACCTGATCCTTCGGCAAAGTCAAACCATGCAATGAGGGCGTCGCGATCCGGAGGATCGAGCTCGGGGCTTTCGATCCACTTTCGATAACGCCGAGCGACTTCCGCGGGTGTGGATTCTCTGGAGTAAAGGGCCAGATGATAAAGATCACCCAGCCAGGGGTCGTAACGTGCAGGGGAAGTTCCAAGGACGATCTGGCCGGCCAGCATCTCTGGCGAAATTGTAAACCCTGGAAAAACCCTCACCTCGCCGCCGTTCTTGTAGACGGTTGTTCCTTGAGGAGCGGAACTGATGGTTAAGAACAAGGGTTCCCCCACCTCAAACACATGATCGGCGACGAGCCTTGTGGTTCTTTCCTTCTTGGGTACCCCGACATCGTCGTGCAGCAGGATTAGCCCATCCGCCAACTGCCGCACCAAGAGCTGGCGAGGATTGGCGGAAGAGCCGATACCGAATACAGTGTGAATCGATGACTTAGCAGCCGGACAAAGTATGAGCTCAATCGTTGCGAAACGACCAGGCTTCAGGTCTGCCGTCTTTAGCGGTGTGCTGCTGAGGAGAATCCCAGGGGTCTTAAACTCTATCCCTCCGTGCGCCAGCCATTGGGCCCCGTTTGGCCGCAGGATGTCGAACGGCCAGAGTGTGGCGGCGCAAATTGCTACCATGGTCACGAGACATAAACTCGCGAGGAGGCCTCGCTCTCTCGTGGGACGCCACTTGGCTTTGAGATTAAGCCAGTTTGACATACAGGATCGCCTCCAGAAGCAGCTTGCCAGGTCAAATCGAACTGCGGCATTCGCCGTCGCTTGTGTCGAGGTGCGCTGCCGCCCTGTGGCGATCCCCGGGAGTGTACTAGGAGGCCGTCCGAGGAAAATCAAAAATCGCGAGAAAAGCCGTGACGTGCGGAGCTATCTTAGCCATCCAGCATTCATCTTCCGGTCAACAGATTGTAATGATTTGGGACCTTCCCACCTGATAATTTCTCTCCCTCTTACACCTGCAGCACTCGTAAACCACTTGAAAGCGGAGGACGGATGCCGGTTGGTTTTTTCCTGGCTGCGAGCCGTTCGGATCTGAATTTTGAACGGATTAGCGGCGCTCTTGTTGCGCATACGCTTTGGGACCGCGATGGCGAGGGCAAAGTAATCGATCTTCGCGGGCGCAACTGGCACGTTGCTTGCATGGCAGGTGGTTGCCCTGGCTCGTCGAGCATCTGGCACGAAGAGAAGCTCTCGGGCAACGATCGCTCCTTCGTGTTTATTCTCGGGTGGTGCCACCGTCTGTCAGCCTTTTCCGAAACTCTAAGCGACGTCGATTACCGGCAAATGATAGAGAGGTTCCGCAGGGATTTACCTCCTCTCAGCGACGACTATGGCGGTCAGTTCGTCGCCGTTCTGTACGACGCGGAACGGGGGAGAATTGCAGTGCAGCCGGATCGTTTGGCCCTGGGGGCCTGCTTCTATGCGCAGCGGGATGAGGAATTCGTCGCCAGCGACCGCGCGCTACGCGTAGCGAATTATTTTGGCAGTTCTCTGAACGGGCACAGCGTACTTGCCCTGATGCGCGGAACGCACATGCCTTTCGGACACACCCTGTTCACTGGCGTTCGGCGGGCGATGGGCGCGTCGTACCTCGAAATCGATTTAGCCAGAGGTGAAGGGCGGATCAAGAAGCCATACTCCCTGTTTGTCCCACAGAGGAATATCTCATATGCGGATTCAGTGGACCTCGTTGCTGACACCGTCCGAACTACGGTCCGGCGTCTCCTCGCGTCGAGCCCCGTCCGCTTCGACTTAACCGGAGGGAACGACACGCGCGTCATAGCGTCTGCGGTTGAGAATATTACGCGCGTTTCGAACGGTCACAAATTTGGATTTCGAGTTGCCGATCCTGAGGGGTCGCCGGACGTGAGTGTGGCTCGCCGAATCGCGAATTCCTGTGGCTGGTCGCTGGTTCGGGTCGACCGGGGTGCGCTCGCAGAGCCGGGCCCGGAAGAGTTGGCGCGCGCAGCGACCACTGCTGATGGAAACTTCCCGCTGAACAACATCTGGGAACGTGTTCTTTCCGAGCGCGAATATGCCGGTCACGGCAACCATTGGAAAACTCACGTGGGCGCCTCGGCCGGAGAGATATTCCGCGGGTTCTTTTACTCACAGGAGATGATGGCGATTGGACGCAGCAGCAATGTGAACTACAGTGCGCTGCTGGCTTATAGGACTTATGCCTCTCGCGGTGTGGATCTTCGGCTATTTGGTTCCGAAGCGCCGACCATGGAGACGCATGACCAAGTTCTGCTCGAACCTTACCGGGCAATTGGCGAAGAGGGGGGATCCGTACCTAACGCCTATAAGCTGGATCTTATGTATTTGCAGCGCCAATGCTATCGGGCAGGCAACACGGTTTCCTGGCTATCGGGATTTCAGAACGTGCGATTGCCTTTCCTTTCATGGGAACTCGCGGGACTGGCGCTGTCGCTTCCATGGAAGTACCGTTCCAACCGGGCATTGATGCAACGAGTGATCGGCAAGCTCTCTCCTAAACTCTCAAACATCCCAAATGAAGAGGGCGAGCCAATGAAACCCCTGAGTTTCGCCACGCTTCCGGCGTACGTGGCGGCAGAGATTCCGATCGGGATCGATTTCGCCGGGCGGGTGATCCGACGGTTTGTTGGCCGCTCGGGAGGGACTACCCGATTTGGTTTGCCCGCGCCCGCGCCTGCATACCTTTCGATGTTTGACCAGGCGAAATTCGTTTCCGCCCTCTTTGATCCTGCGGCCCTCCGGCAAATACGCGCGAACGTAGAGTCGGGGCAAAATGCACGCGACCCGGTCACGACGTTCTACGTGCTTTGCACAATCGAGCTGTTACTGCAAGAGGCGCCTAACCTGAGGCACAGCCTGAGCTTCGATTGAGTTGTCTCGAAGAACCAATTCCGCCGAACTGTGCCTACTCTACCGCGCGCCACAGTGCTAGACTCTGCGCACTCCCCCAGCCGTCCCGCGGAGGTTAACGGTGAGCGATGCGGACGGTCCTGCCAAGGACCTGACTCCCGCTGATTTTGAGCTGCGAACGCAATCCATCTCCGGTGATTCCGCCACCCGCGGATCGGACGCCACAATCCCGGCGTCCTCGGAAGGCGCAGCATCCGCCGCCCCAAAATCCGTCGGCAACTACCGCCTCATCAAAAAGCTCGGCGAAGGCGGCATGGGACAGGTCTGGCTTGCCGAACAGACCGCGCCCGTGCGGCGCCAAGTGGCCCTGAAGCTTATACGCGTAGGAATCTACGACGACTCAATCCTCCGCCGCTTTGAATCCGAGCGCCAGTCGCTGGCCATCATGGATCATCCCTCGATTGCCAAGGTCTTTGACGCTGGCACGACCAGCGATGGACAGCCGTACTTTGTTATGGAGTACGTGCAAGGTTGTCCGATCACTGCGTATTGCGACCAGCATCATTTGAAGATCCGCGAGCGCCTGGAAATTTTCATTCGCGTGTGCGAAGGCGTGCAGCATGCCCATCAGAAGGCAATCATCCACCGCGACCTCAAGCCCGCGAATATTCTTGTCACGGAAGTTGACGGCAAACCCACGCCACGCATCATCGATTTCGGCCTGGCCAAGGCCCTTGCACCGCAAGGAACTGAGGAACTGATGCTTACGCAGGCTGGCGCATTCGTCGGCACTCCCGCCTACATGAGTCCCGAGCAGACCGATTCGGATGTGTACGAAGTGGATACGCGCGCCGACGTGTATTCGCTGGGAGTGATTCTCTACGAGTTGCTCACCGGCTTCTTGCCCCTGGACACAAAGCAATGGCAGAAGCAGCCGCTCCACGAAGTGATGCGGCAGCTGCGCGAACAGGAGCCTCTTCGCCCCAGCACAAAAGTAGAAACACAAAAAGCAGCTTCGTCGGCGGCTGCCGCGGCACGTGGCGCCTTGCCCAGGCAACTTGCACACCTCCTTCACGGCGATCTGGATTGGATCACCATGAAGGCGATCGAGAAGGAAAAGGAACGGCGATATGGAGCGCCGTCGGAGCTTGTCGGCGACGTTCGGCGCTACCTCAATAACGAGCCGGTGGAAGCGCGCCCCGCGAGCGCATCCTATCGTCTCGCGAAGTACATTCGCAGGCACCGCGTCGCCGTCGGCGTAGCCGCTGGAATTGTCCTGCTGCTCGCGGCGTTTACAGTGCTTCAGGCCCAGCAGTTGCGGCGCGCCACGCGCGAGCGCGACCGGGCCACTCGCATCACCGATTTCATGACGAACATGTTCAAGGTTTCAGATCCGGGTGAAGCACGAGGCGCGACGGTCACAGCTCGCGAGATATTGGACAAGGCTTCCGCGAACATTAATACCGGCCTTTCGAAAGATCCCGAGCTTCAGGCACAGATGATGCAAGTGATGGGAAGTGTTTACACGAATTTAGGACTCTATTCGCGAGCGCAGCCTCTCCAGCAAAGCGCTGTGGAAATTCGGCGGCGCGTCCTCGGTGTGCGCGACGCCGAGACCCTGGCGTCGATGAGTAATCTGGCCATAACTTTGGCTGACGAAGGCCATATTCAGGACGCTGAGAAGCTGGATCGCGAAACGTTGGATTCGCGTCTCCGCGTGCTTGGCCCGGAGCACGCGGAGACGTTGTCGTCCATGAGCAATTTGGCTCGAGATTTGTACTTCGAAGGCCGATATCCGGAGACCGAAAAGTTGAATCGTCGGACGCTCGAAATCAGGAGCCGCGTCTTGGGCCTGGATAACCCCGACACGATCGCGTCGATAAACAACCTTGCTGAAACTCTGCATATGGAGGGCCGCTACGCGGATGCCGAGAAATTGGATCGCCAGGCGCTAGACATTCGCCGGCGGGTTCTCGGGCCGGATCACCCTGACACGCTGGCTTCCATGAACAATCTCGCGGTCGTTTTGGAAGATGAAGGCCATCATGAGGAAGCAGAGCAATTGGATCGGGAAACGCTCAAGATTAAGCTTCGCGTCCTCGGACCCGAGCACCCGGATACGTTGTCGACAATGAACAATTTGGCCCGTGATCTCCAAGATCAGAACCGCTATGCTGAAGCGGAAAAGCTCGATCGACAGATACTCGATATCCGGCGCCGTCTACTGGGGCCGGAGCACCCCGTGACTTTAGTCTCCGAGTCCAACCTCGGAGACGTCCTCTGTTATGAGAACCGCTGCAAAGAGGCGAAGGTTTTGCAAACCCACGCGCTGGAGGTTCAGACTCGCGTGGAAGGCGCTGAACACCCTGATACGCTGACGACGATGACGAGCCTTGCCTACACACTAATGCAAATGCATGATTATGTCGCAGCCGAGGAATTGCTGCGTCGGGCGCGGGATATTCAACTGCGCCTGCTTGGTCCGGAGAGCCCTGACGCCGCTGTATCAACCTATAATCTCGGTTCCATAGCCGCGCATCGCGGCCAGCGTGATGCAGCATTCTCTCTCTTGCAGGAGGCAGTCGACCACGGTCTCCCGCCGGATGACGACTTGGGCATCAATGAAGACCCCGACCTAAAATCTTTGCACGGAGATCCTCGTTTCGAAGCGCTCGTTGCACGTGGCAAAGAGCGAGCGAAGGCAAGTCAGAGTGCGCGGTAGGCAGATCATCGAGTGAACTTGCCCGGAAATGTGATGAGACGAACGTCAGTCTTGCTAGAGTTGCGGCCAAAGGGGAACAATTGAGAATTACCGCCTTGGTTTTCGACTCCGTTCACGGTCGAGTATGTCGCTCTCGCTCCGTTCTCATCCTCTTGTGTACCGAATGGTGTTCCAGATGAATTGGTACTTTGTGTTCTTTGTTGTCTCAGGTTTCTGCGGAATTCTCTACGAACTCGTGTGGATGCGACTTGCCATGGCGCAGTTCGGAGTTACGACGGCGCTCGTTTCAATCGTCCTGTCGATGTTTATGATGGGTCTTGGAGTCGGCTCGTGGGCCGCGGCAGCTTTCGTAAGGGAATACGGCGAGAGACTGAGATTCCCTATGATTCGGCTGTACGCCCTAGTTGAACTTCTAATAGGTGTGTCTGCGGGAATGGTTCCCGCGGAGTTCGGCTGGGGTCATCACATTTTGGAGCGGATGGGGCAGCAGGTGCCGATTTCTTCTGGAACGTATTACGTAACGGCAGGCGCGTGCGTTGCTTTGACACTGATTCCGTGGTGTGCGCTTATGGGCGCGACCATTCCTTTGGCGATGTTCGCCATTGGCCAGGACAGACGGTACGAAACACGACGATCATTCAGTTTTCTCTACCTTGCCAACGTACTCGGAGCTGTGCTGGGCGCCATCGTTCCGCTGTTTCTGATCGAGTTGTACGGCTTTAGCGGCACGCTACGCGCCGGAGCCATTCTGAACCTAATGATTGCAACGTCGGCAATTCTGGTGAGTGTGGCCCGACCGGCGCTGGGCGCCAGAGCGCCCTTGCCAAATGGGTATTCGAAATCTCCGGCTGTACCGTCGCATCCGAGGAATTTTCCCTTGGTTTTGCTGTTTGCCACGGGGTTCGTGACTATGGGTATGGAGGTTGTCTGGATACGACTCTTTACACCGTACGTGGGGCCGTTGGTCTACTCCTTCGCGATGATACTAGCCACCTATCTTCTGGCGACATTCGTGGGATCACAAGTTTACCGAATCTGGAGCCGTGGGCAGGACCACGAAAGCAGTTTGCTGTGGGCTTCCTTGGCTTTGCTTGGACTTCTTTCGCTCATTGCTACCGACGTACGCGTCACGATGCCAGCTTCCTTCCGGATCGTTCTCGGTGTCGGTCCGTTTTCAGCTGCTATCGGTTTTGTCACGCCGATGCTGGTGGATCGCTGGTCCAGCGGAGATCCAACGCGAGCAGGCCGAGCGTACGCCGTAAATGTACTCGGATGCATTCTGGGGCCATTGATTGCGGGGTTCTTGTTGCTGCCCAGAATCGGCGAGCAGGCATCAATGGCGCTGCTGGCACTGCCTTGGCTCGGGATGGCTGCAGGATCGAGAGGCTTCGAGGGCAAAAAGCCTCGGCGCGCGGCCGTCTATGGCATTGTGGCCGCATCGTTGGCCGTCTTTTTCCTCACCAAAGACTATCAGACCCAGTTTCCGCAGAGACGGGTTCTGCGTGACAGCACAGCAACGGTAATTGCTACCGGAACTGGAATGCATAAGGTGCTTTACGTCAATGGCGTAGGAATGACGATTTTGACTCCGATTACAAAGATGATGGCACACTTCACACTAGCGTCGCTGGACCATTCTCCCCAGAATGCGCTCGTAATATGTTTCGGCATGGGAACCACGTTTCGTTCGGCTCTCACGTGGGGAGTTCCGGTAACCGTCGTCGACCTCATTCCAAGCGTGCCGAAGCTTTTTGACTACTATCACTCGGACGCACCAGAAGTTCTTGCTTCTCCCCTCGCCCATGTCGTCGTCGACGATGGCAGGCGATATCTGGAACGCATTCCGGACCATTACGACGTAGTTATCGTCGACCCACCGCCACCGGTGGGAGCCGCAGGCTCGAGCCTGCTGTATTCGCAAGAATTCTACAGTTTGGTCAGGCAGCACTTGCAACCTGGTGGGGTTCTGGCCCAATGGCTACCCGAGGGCGACGCGTCTGTGCAGTCATCGGTGGCGGGTGCGATGATGAATTCATTTCAATACGTCCGCGTGTTTCATTCGGTGGAACATTGGGGTTGGCACTTTTTGGGGAGCACCCGACCGATTCCCACTCGAAAGCCTGACGAATTGCTGGCACGAATGCCGCCGTCCGCCGTCAGCGACATGATGGAGTGGGGGCCGGGAGCAACTCCGGCGCAACAGCTCGATTTGATGGTTTCGCAAGAATTGAGCGCGAGCCAACTGAGGGCACAGTTGCCGTTCACGCCGGCTCTCAGCGACGACCGACCAATCAACGAATACAACCGCCTGCGCAGTCCCTGCTATCGATGTCCGTTTGGCAGCGATCGTTTGAGAGAGGTGGTCTACTCGGAGCTTCTGCGGCTTTCGAGCGCGGGCCGCTCAAGCATCGGTTCCGAACCACGCTGATCGGTTGGGCCTGGCACCTGCGCAATTGACAACAGGCAGGCTGAGCGAAAGAGGAACGGCACAAACTAGGAACGCGTGTACTGAATGTCCATTGACACTGCTCAGGGCCGTTTTCCATAATTTCGGGATGGTAGAAAAAGGCTCCAAAGACAGGCAAAAATCGCTCGAACGGGCCTTGGAAGAGGCTGTTTCACGGTCGCTGCGAGATAATCTCGCACCACTTCAGCGGACAGCCGACGAACTGCAGCAAGCTTATGCTGATCTCGTAGCTGCGTGCTCGTCGAGCAGGCCCACGAACGCCCTCCCTGCCATGCTGCGTGCACAGACCGCCGCCTCTGCGCTGGCTGCTGGTCTTTCCGTCTTGTCAAATTTCGTGGCAGTCGCGCTGAATCCCCGCGATCGTCAGAGCGCCGAAGACGAGCCCGAACCTGAAGCAAAGGCGTCTTCCCGTGCAGCCGTGAAAGAGCCCCCGGAAACCGAAATCGATCACTCTGCGGTGGAAAAAAGGCGGCCAACGGCAGGTGCCCCTGCAGAAACCGAATCTGAATGGGCTGAGGAAGCGCCCGATGCGCCCGTGGTCCCGGCCAAGTCTCGCGACGAAGTTGTCGCGCCCATGCCAGAATCTGAGCTCGTGCCGGCGGTAGAAGTTGCCGTGGACGAAACAACCGCCGCTGAAACTGCTGTATTCGATCTTGCCAGTCAGCCTCCCGAGGTCCAAGATTTACACCGCCGGGCGAACCGTGTGGCCAAAGTCGCCATGCAGGATATAAAGCTATTGCGGCCGAAAGACGTTCGGCTGGGCCGCGAGCATAAGGACATCTGTCATCGGTTACGAATTGATCTCGACAAAGCGCGCAAGGAATACGACCGCCGTTTTCGTGCGATCCTGGAAGATCCCATCGATTACTTCCATCACTGGATGGTGGAAATTCTTGCAGAAGGCGATGCAAAAGCCCTCGGCGAATATCCGTACCCCTCTTCCGTTCTCCGGAACTAGAGTAGCCGCATGAAAACGCGGGCCCGGTTTGCGCTTGCGACCGGAGTGTTGTTTTGTGCTTCCACGTCTCTGGTTTTCGCGCGCTCTGGGGCGGAGCCGGCAACTACGCGCAAGACGATTCCCGCCGCCAAATATCTCGAACAGCTCTCCCGCCAGTTGAAGGACAAGGATCCCGCATCCGCCTATGCGCAGCTCAGCGCATACGCGACACAGAAGAGTTCAGGGATACTCGGCGCGCGCGCGGCGCTGGCGCTGGGTTATTTCGATTACAGCAAAGGGCATTACGCGCAGGCGGCAAAATGGCTTGAGCGCGCGAAGGTCGACCCCCTTTTGGGCGATTACATTTTGTATTGGACGGCAGAAAACGACCTGGCACAAGGCCACAATGCCGACGCCGTAGCGGAGTTGAAACAGTTTCGGGAGGATTTTCCGCAGTCGGTGATTACCGACCAAGCTCTGCAAGCCCTGGGTGAAGCAGCGCTCGCCTCAAACCAACCAGCCGACGCGATCGCCGTGCTGAATGCGTACCCAGACATCGCTGATCGTTCATCGCTCCTTTTCCTTCGTGCCGAAGCCTATGAACAAGCCAGGGAAAAAGATCTCGCCGCCGCCGATTATGAAGCTGTGTACATGCGGTTTGCCGTCGGCGAACAGGCAAGGGAAGCAGGCATGAAGCTGGGCTTCCTGGCGACTGTGCCCGGTGCGCAAATTCCCGAAATTCCTGTCGATCAGCGTTTCGCTCACGCAGAGACGCTCTTCAACGCAAAAGAATGGGGCGACGCGCGCAACGAATACGCGCAGTTGCTGCCTCTGCTCGAAGGCGCGGAACGAGAGCGGGCTCAACTTCGTGTTGTTGAGTGTGGGCTCTCTCTTGGTGGCGCGGCCGACGAAC
>Ga0187783_10000054_pt1 | contig 89377 bp, 83 predicted proteins | sample 1015_SJ02_MP02_2_FD_132471 | JGI IMG/M metagenome (GOLD analysis project Ga0187783, IMG submission 132471) | Tropical peat soil microbial communities from peatlands in Department of Meta, Colombia - 1015_SJ02_MP02_20_MG | ecosystem: Environmental > Terrestrial > Soil > Wetlands > Peat | place... | reverse complement strand
GGTGCTCTGGGGCGCTGTGCTCTGCGGCGCGGCGGGCAAGGGGCCGGCCTGTTGAGCGGCGACAGACATCACGGTTCCACACGCCAGCAGAAGAGCCAGTTTGCAAGGCCAAAGGTAAGTGGTCATGATCGCCCCCGAACCACTCGCTAGGGATGCTCCGCAGCAACTCCGAGATGCCTATAGCGTAAACCTTTCATCTACAGTATTCACCACGTGTTTGATGTGCGGGAGCATTGTGGGAAACCGGTACAGCTCACCGCTGCCTCAAAACCGGACAAATTTTCTGTAACGCTTTCGTTTGGGCCGAGTATTCATGTACGGAAAGGCAAGATGAGCTCTGAAGCGGGATTCAATTCGTGATGAATCCGGGATCAGACGAGGCATTGATGCTATCGGTGCGCGAAGGCAGAGGTGAAATGCTGGGGGTCTTATTCGACCGCTACCAGGTGCCGCTCTTCAATTTCTACTCGAAGTTGACCGGCGACCGGACAGCAAGCGAGGACTTGGTTCAAGAGGTTTTCCTGCGAATTCTGAAGTACCGAAGAACCTATCGTCCGGACAAGCCGTTCCGTACCTGGATGTATCAGATCGCGCGAAACACGCGACTGGATCATGTGCGCAAGAAGCGACCGGAGACAAACTGGCAACCGGAGTTGTCGCAAACAACTCAGGACGTCGACAGGGCTCAGCAAAGCCAGGAGTTAGCGCTTCTGCAGCGAGCGCTGATGCAGATGTCCGAGGCCCAAAGAGAGGTTTTAGTGCTGACGCGCTTCCAAGAGCTGCACCACGACGAAGTCGGAGAACTGCTGGGTTGCGAAGCGGGTGCCGTAAAAGTGCGAGTGCACCGCGCGCTTAAGGAGTTGCGCGAAATTTTTCGAGGATTGGAGTCCATGCGACCCAGCGCGCCTGGAGGCGCTCGTGGGCGCGAGGAAGGAATTAACCGCACGATGCCGAGGCGGCCGACAGGGGGTTGGCAATGAACTGCGAGCAGATTGGCGAACTGTTGCCCGAGTACTTGGGGGCGGGCCTGAGCGACGAGCAAAGAGTTCAGGTTGAAACGCACCTCGCTCAATGCGCGGACTGCAACGAAGAGATGGCGCTGTGGAAGAAGCTCGCTCTGTTGCCAACCGAGCAGCCGAGCCCGGAACTGCGCGCGCGCTTCGAGGCAACGCTGGACGCATACCGCGAAGGCCGCGCCCAGGAAGCGACAGGCTTTGTTACTCCCCGCAAGAAGCTGCTGTGGGCACTTGGGGGAGGATCGTGGACTCCCGCGATATTGGCCGGCATCGCGTGTGCCTTGATTCTCGTGGCAGCCGCTTTTTTTGCCGGCAGATACACGAACCGGCCAGACACAAGTTCACAAGAAATGACCGAGATGCGGTCGGAGCTTTCGAACATGCGGCAACTGGTTGTGCTATCGCTGCTTGAGCAGGAGTCCGCGGTGGAACGACTGCAGGGCGTGGCGTACGGTGCACGCGAGAAGAATCTCGATCCGAAGATCGTGTCCGCTTTGGCCCACACTTTGCGGTACGACAGCAGCGTGGATGTGCGTCTCGCTGCGGTTGACGCGCTGAGCGGTCATCGAAACCAACCTCAAGTTCGCGAGAGCCTCGTCGAGGCGCTCGACCCACAACAATCACCACTCGTGCAAATCGCGCTGATCGATGCACTCGTGGATTCACACGATCCCAGCGCCATCGAGCGGCTTCGAAAATTGCAAGAGGATCCCAACACTAACCCCGAGGTCCGGCAACGGGCCGCTTGGGCCGTTCAGAAATTGAGTTGAGGCGGGGTGGAACAATGAATCGAGTGAGCATGTACATATTTGTGGTGATAGCAGATCTGGTGATTCTTCACTCATCGCTGCGAAGCGTATGCGCGGAAACCAGAGCTCATGCCGAGCAAGGGCTCATTGGAACTGTTCATGCGGCTTTTCAGCGTCCGGGCGAGCTGTCGCCAGACGAGGGCTATTCTTCGTGGGGATGGCCAGTGAACCAGGAGCAAACCATCCGCAAGTCATTTCCCGCGGATGCCGCGCATCGCGCCAAAACAATCGAAATCGACAATTTCAACGGAACCATCGAAGTGACCGGAGGCGATTCCGATGCAGTGCGAATGGTGGCCAACGAGAAGATTCGCGCGCGATCGAAGGAAGACGCTCAAAAGGCTTTGACGGACGTGAGCCTGCAGGTCACGCAGCCCGGAGATTCGATCCGACTCTACGTTGACGGACCGTTTCGTCACGATTGCGGGAATCTCGGCTTCTTCGGTAACGATCCGCCGTACGACGTGGAAATGAATTTCGTTTTGACGGTTCCCCGAAACACGAATCTTGATCTGAAGACGGTGAACGCGCCCGAGATTTCCGTGACAGATGTGAGCGGCCGCTACCGCATCAGGAATGTGAACGGCGCGATCGAAATGCACAATGTCGACGGCTCTGGTGAAGTGCACACGATCAACGGCGATGTGACGGTTTCATTCAGGGGTAATCCAACTGAGGATTCATCGTTTGGATCGATAAACGGCAGAGTCGAAGTCGCTTTTGCGCCCAGGCTCTCGGCTGATCTGCGATTGTCGAGCTTCAGCGGCAGCATCCACAGCGACTTTCCAGTAAAGGATACAGACATGCAGGGCAACGAGCAGTTGAATGCGTTCGCGATGGGGCCGTCTTTTAGGCACGCTTCGGGGGTTGTCGGCGCAGGTGGTCCAGAGATCAGAGTGGAAACAATGAGTGGAGACATCCGTATTAGAGAAAACCATGAATAAAACAAAGACATTTCAGTCGTGCAGGTTGCGAGGTTTGGCGGTGATTGCGGCGGTGGCGGCAACTTTTTGGGCGCCAACACTGCCTGCACAGCAGGATGACGCGCAGTTATCAAACGTGTCGTCGGGCAATGACCGTATTACGGTGAAGCTCGATGACCCGTCAAAGCCGGCAACGGTGAGGGCAAATCTGCTGGCCGGATCGATCAGCGTGCAGGGTTACGACGGCAAAGAGATCGTCATTGAGGGGCACCATCTCGAAAGCCCTCCGGAGTACGAAGGCGATCTCAAGCGCTACACGCAATCAGGATTTTCCGTGCAGCAACAGAACAATCAAGTGCAGATCCTTTCCAACGTGTTCGAAAATCCAATGAACCTGAGTCTTAAGGTCCCCTATCACACGTCTTTGACTTTGCGAACCGTGACGGGGGGCGATATCGAAGTGGATGGCGTAGACGGAGAATTTGACATCAGCAATGTGAATGGCTCGGTCAGGCTAAACAACGTTTCAGGCAGTGCCGTGGCGAACGCAGTGAATGGACAGGTATTCGCTACGTTCACGCGCATCAATCCCGACAAGCCGATGGCGTTCAGCTCGATGAATGGAAATATCGACGTGACGCTTCCCGCAAACTTAAAAGCGAACATCCGGTTTCGCACCTTTCATGGCGACTTTTACAGTAACTTCGATCTGCAGTTTCCCGCCAATGAAGCGCAGCCGTCAGGAGATACGTGGGGCTTTGGAGACAAGAACCGCTTCAGCACGGGCAAAGCGATGAATGGAACCGTCGGTGGAGGCGGACCGGAGATTCAGTTCACGAATTTCAACGGAAACATATATCTTCGCAAAGCCAAAACGGCGCGGTGAAAGTGTGTCTTAGGGGCGGCACTTCACGCGCGATCAAACCGACTTGATGCCTTCCGACGCGAGGCAGGCGGGCGCGGCCGTGTTGATTAGAACGCCTTGCTTTCGGACAAATGCAAGCATGCCGGGGCGGCCTCGACCAATTCCGGAACAGTTGAACGAATCCGGTTCAATACCAGCCGCAAAGCTCGCGAACGTAAGAAAGGTGTCCTGGATGCTGACATTACCCGCATCCAGCCTGTTGCCGATGCGGCGCGCCTCTTCGTCACTACCCGCGATGACTGCTGCCGACAGGCCGTAATACGTATCATTCGCGAGACGGATGGCTTCATCCTCGGTGCGATACTTCATGATCGGCATCACGGGGCCAAACGTTTCGTCTCTCATGATTTTCATTTCGTGGTTCACATCGGTTAGCACTGTCGGCCGCATATAGAGACCGCCGCCGAGATTCTGACTCTTGCCACCGGCCCGAATCTTCGCGCCCTTCGCGATTGCATCATCGATATGCTCGTCGACAATGGTGGCCTGGCGTTCGAAAATGAACGGGCCAAGTTGGCCTCTATCGCGATCGGGATAGTTCAATTCGATTTCTTTTGCCTTTCTGATGAGGATGTCCACGAACGCGTCGTGAACACCTTCATGGACGTAGATTCGCTCGATCGAGAAACAAACCTGACCGGTGCTCGTCACGGCGCCGCGGATTACCGCATCAGCTGCTTTTTGCAGATCGGCGGTCTGAGTGATGACAACCGGGTCCTTACCACCGAGCTCCAGAATCGCGGGAATGAAGCGGCGCGCGCAGGCTTCAGCGACTTTGCGCCCGTTGGGAACGCTGCCCGTGAAATTCACGATGTCCACATTGTCGACCACGGCCTTGCCGGTTTCCGCGTCGCCCAAAATAAATGTGAGCACACCCGCCAACTCCGGCACCTCGCGAATCGTCTGCATCATCGGCTTGACGAATCGCGGTGTGACTTCACTGGGCTTGACGATCACCGCGCAGCCCGCAAAGAGGGCCGGAATAGCATGCAAGGTCGAAAGCATCAGTGGCGCATTCCATGGTCCGATGACGCCGACGAGTGTATAAGGGCGAAAATTCGTGTCGAACTTGATGTGCGGCATTCCCGGAACCGTTCCAGCGCGGCGCGCTTGTTCGAAGATGGCAGGCGCACTAGCGCAGCCGCGCATGACCGAGCCGATCACCATATCCGGCGCAACCTTGGAGATTTGACCGTAGCCCGTATCGATCGAGTCTGCCTCTATGAGTTCCGCGCGATGTGCCTTTAGCCGCTCGGCCCATTCGCGCATTACGCTTGCGCGGTGCTCGATAGATGCTTCGCCCCAAGCCTGTTGATTCGCGCGCAGACGCGCAGATGTTGCCGCCACTTCTTCGGGTGATGCGACGTTCATGTGGAAGTCGATTTCGCCGGTTCGCGGATTACGGACCGGCAGAGTTCGCGCGGGTGCCTGCGTAGAAGCGGTCGTCGCTGTTGGGGCCACGTTAACCTCCGAAATATTCTGACGCCGGGTGTGTGGATATTATTCATGGTCCCATCAAGAACTTCAATCGCTGACGTCAGTGGCCGTTTGGCTTGACATGAGGTTGCGCACGGGTGTAACTGGCGGAGGGCGCGGGCGGCCGCGAACCATTGTTTTTGTCGGATCGCATCGGGCGCGAGGGTGGCAAGCATGAAAATCAATCGCAGAACGTTTCTCGAGAGCTCGTCGGCACTTATTTCCGCGGGCGCGCTTGGCAGCGCCTCAGCCTCGGCGGCCGCCCAACCAGCGAGGCCGGCTGAAAGGTTGCGCCTGATAGCCACCGAAGAGGCATTTGCCACTCCCGAGCAGGTCGATTTCTTTCGCAGCGCCGCCGGAAGCATGTGGGGCGATCCGGATATGGTCATGTGGCGGAATTTCCTGAACAACGAAACGATCCTGCGGAGGCTGCTCGACGTGGAGACGGAACGCCTGACCATCATGGATCAATACGGCATAGACGTGCACCTGCTTTCGCTGACGTCGCCGGGAGTGCAGCTCCTGGATGCAAACCGGGCGACTGCGCTCGCAACGTCTGCGAACGACCGGTTGGCCGAGACCATCAAAAAGCATCCCACACGGTTCGCCGGACTGGGAAGCTTCGCGCCGCAAGACCCGAAGCGGGCCGCCAAGGAGATCGAGCGTGCGATCAACGATCTGAAGTTGAACGGAATGATCGTCAATTCGCACACGAACAGCGAATATCTCGACGATCAAAAATACTGGGACATTTTTGAAGCGCTTTCGGGGCTAAACACGGCGCTTTACATTCATCCTCGCAATGTTCCGCAGCACGTGGAAGATCTGATGGACGGACGGCTGAATCTAGACGGCGCGATTTGGGGCTTCCAGATGGATACTGGGCTGCACGCAATGCGATTGATTGTAAGCGGAGTATTCGACCAGTTCCCGAATCTGAAGATCGTACTCGGACACATGGGTGAAGGAGTGCCTTACTGGCTCTATCGAATCGATTACATGTACAACGTTTTCGCGGCGCCGGGACGCGGCCGTTTCCGTACAAAGAAAATGCCGAGCGACTACGTGAAGGAAAATTTCGTAATCACTACCAGCGGAATGAATGACCACGCCGTGCTGAGGTATTGTCACGAGGTGCTGGGGCCGGACAACATCATGTTTGCGATTGATTATCCCTACCAGGACACAAAAGGCGCCGCTGACTTCATGAACAGCGCGCAATTGCCGCGCCTGGACCTGGAGAAAATCACACACGGCAATGCAGAACGGATTTTCAGGATTGCAGGGGGTACAACGCAGCCTGGAAACTAGACCCAGGGCGACAACCGAATCGAGAAAATAGGGCTAGATTAGAAAGACGGTCTGTCCAGTGAGTTCGAAACGCTTGCGACAGCGGATATTTCGGCAAGCGACTATGTTGTCGATCCGAACCATATAAGAACGCGCCTTTGCGAACTGTTTCTTGTCTTCATCATTGGCACCCGCTGGGATTTGATTCTTTTTTGTGCGCACCATCCAGCGGACGGGATACGCATTTTCCTGCCGGCAGTGCGGACAGTTCAACGGAATCTGCTTTGTCTCCTCTTTCTCATCGTAAAACCGGCGTTCATCCATTCGCGATCCAATCCATCACGCGGCTAAGTTGATCCAATCTCATCCAGAGTGACGAAGCGAAATCCGTCGTCTTGCCACCGAGGAATCCAGTACTCCAGAGCGTCGACGGTGTGGCGCCGGTCGCCTTGCAACACGCGATGATCGCCGTCATGCAATAGAACGATATCCCCTCCAGCAACGCCCCGCAAGCGTCTAATAACCGGCTCCGCAGGTTGCGCCTTCCAGTCTCGAGCCCAAATGGACCACATCACGACTCCCGCGCCTCCCCATCGAGCAACAGCTCCCCCAAGCTGCGGACCACGAAATCCGAATGGCGGCCGCATCCAGCGGGGCTTTTTGCCAGTGGCGTTCTCAATCGCATCGTCGCAACGGCGAAGTTCATCTTCAATGCGCGCTGGCGACAAGAATGTGAGCGCAGCGTGAGTGTACGTGTGATTCTCGATGGCGTGGCCGCGCTCTGCCATTTCCTTCGTAAGCGCCGGCAGGTCTTGCGCGCGTTTTCCGATTACGAAAAAAGTTGCGCGAATGTTGTAGCGATCGAGCAGGTGGAGCAGTGCCGGCGTAACGGAGGGATTCGGGCCGTCATCGAAAGTGAGAGCGAGGCTCTTGCAATCATTCGTGTGACGCAAGGTACGGCCGAAAAGCTGGGCAGACGGAGCAATTGCCGCCCATGAAAAGCCAGCACTGGCGCCCAGCAGACCGCCTGTTGTTAAGGCTATGCTTCCTAATCCGCCTGCGATCATTTGTGGTGGGATTGTCGCATGGGCGGAGGCACGCACAAACAAACTGGCACTCGTAGAGTAACCGGAATCAAACGGAAACTCTGCCGGAGCTAGATGTGAACGATCGTCGGGAGCTGAAGAAGCCGCCACGATATCACTGGGCGCCAGCGTTTTTGATACGATGGCCGCAACCTTGGCAAAAACAGCCACAATAGCGAACGCCCAACAGAAATTGCCGCTTTGGCTGCGAATAGCTTCCTTGATTTGGTTTCTCGTGTGGTTCCCAGCGTACTGGCGGGCGTGGGGGCCCCTAAATTTCCTGCATTTGTGCGATATCGCGGTGATCGTGGGCTGCATCGGCTTTTGGACGGATAGTCCGCTGCTGATTTCAAGCCAAGCTGTAGCTTGCGTCCTGGTGGATATCGTCTGGACACTTGATGCGGCTTGGACGTTGTTTCTGGGCCATCATTTGGTCGGCGGGACCGAGTACCTTTTCGATTCGAAGTATCCGCTATGGATTCGGCTGCTTTCGCTATTTCACGTGGTAATGCCTGCGCTAATGATTTGGGCTATTTGTACAGTGGGCTACGATAAGCGCGGCTATTTCCTGCAAGTGGCGATTGCGCTGGCAGTCTTTGTCGCTTCGCGATTCACCCCGCCTGCGCAGAACGTAAACTATGCATTCACAGATCCGTTTTTTCATCGAGCATTGGGAGCTGGGCCAATCCACATCGCGCTCACATTTTTGTTCATGGCTCTGATCGTTTATCTTCCCACGCACTTGGCATTCGAACGTATGTTTCCAGCGGCATTGCCGCAGCGAAAATCGTAGAGCATCGACTCGTCTTCAATTTCTGCGAGACTCAAGGTGCCGCCGATGAGATAGTTGTTGTATGGCTCTCCCACGTTGGCTGCGAGCAAGCGATTTCGAATTTCGCTATCGTTCGCCGCTCAACCTGGCACACTTCGCAATCGCTTATTTCGCCTACTACTTCGATGACATCAACATCGTCCAGGGCATGGTTTGGTGGGTCGCGGACGGAAACGAAAGTCGCGCGCGCACCATCAGCCATCTGATTTTTGCTTTTGGGGCGCTTCTCGTGGGACTTGCCGCCGCGATTCGAACGTGGGCCTCAGCCTACATTCGATCGTCGGTTGTGCACGATCGCGACATGCACGTGACTAGGCTCGTCGCCGACGGCCCTTACCGCTGGGTGCGCAATCCCCTTTACCTCGGGACGTTCTTGCTGACGATTGGAATCGGGTTCCTCATGAGCCGGCTTGGATTCGCCATTCTGGTGATCGGAGGCATTATTCGGATCTTGCGCCTGATCGGGCGCGAGGAAGCAGAATTCGAATCGCAGCAAGGCGATACGTTTCGTGAATTCTGCCGGCGAGTGCCCCGATTGATCCCTGCTCTGAGTCCGCGCGTTCCCGCCGGAGGTATCGAACCGAATTGGGATCAAGCATTCTGGGGCGAAGCCTTCATGTGGGGTTTTTTCCTGGCAATGGTGGTGTTCGCCGTGACACTGCAGACACGGATCACGTGGACGGTGATGGGACTCGCGCTCGCAATCTGGTTCTTGCAGAACATACTGCGCCTCGGCAGAAGGCCAGCCTGACTGTTCCCGACTCAGGTCCGCGGCGTTTCACTCGGATTGGCGAATCGAGTGAACATCAATCCCCAGTTGTTGGCACTTTTTGTAGAGGTGGCTGCGCTCAAGCCCGAGCGCTTTCGCGGTATTTGTCATGTGATTGTGATGGCGCTTGAGCTCGGCGAGAAGCGCGTCGCGTTCGAACGTTTCGACGCGCTGCGCTAAACTGCCGTCGCCGGCGCCATCGGCCGACAGGCCGCCAGCTTTATCCGAATTGGCGCCGTGAGGAAGCGCCTTTTGAATCGCAGCAACATCCACCTCGCCGCCCGTCGCGAGCAGAAGCCCACGCTCGACCACGTTTCGCAATTCGCGCACGTTGCCTGGCCAGGCGTAGCGCTCGAGCAACTCAAGCGCTTCGCGCGAGAAGCTCTTTGGCTTCCAGTTGTTCTGCGCAGCCAATTGCCGCGTGAATTGCGCAACCAGCACGGGAACGTCTTCGCGACGGTCGCGCAGTGGCGGCAGCACAATCGGGAATACAAAGACTCGATGATACAGATCTTCGCGAAAAGCGCCCTGACGCACCTGCTCCTCGAGGTTGCGGTGCGTTGCAAGGACAACGCGCACATCGACGGCAAATGGACGGTCGCCACCGACGCGCTCGATTTCCCCCTCTTCCAGAACGCGCAGCAGCTTTGCCTGCATCGGCAGAGCCATGTCCCCGATTTCATCGAGAAAGAGCGTTCCCCGGTGGGCCTGCTCGAACTTACCGATGTGCCGTGCGGAGGCGCCCGTGAACGAGCCTTTTTCGTGGCCGAAAAGCTCTGATTCCATCAATTCGGCGGGAATTGCAGCGCAGTTAAGTGAAATGAAGGGACCGGCGCGGCGGGAACTCTTTTCGTGCAGCGTTCGCGCGATCAACTCCTTCCCGGTCCCGGTCTCGCCACGAATGCAGACGCGCGTCTCGCTGGCCGCGACGTGCTCGACCTGCGACATCACCTCGCGCATAGCCTCGCTCGCCCACACGATTTGATGCCGGCCCAACTGTCGCTTCAGCTCCCGATTTTCTTCCTCGAGCCGCGTCAAGCGGAGGGCATTTTCGATGGTCAGCAGTAGCTTTTCCGTCGAAATCGGCTTTTCGAGAAAGTCGATGGCTCCTATCCGAGTGGCGCGCACGGCCATCTCGATTGTGGCCTGACCCGACATCATTACGGCCGGAGATGAAACACCGATGCTCTTCAGCTCCTCAAGAAGAACGATGCCGTCCTTACCCGGCATCACGACGTCGGAAAGAATCAGATCGAAGCGTTGAGCCTTCGCAAGCTCCAGAGCTCGGGCGGCATTGTCACAAACAGTCGCTTCGTGTCCGGCGAGGCGGAAGGCGCGCGCCAAAGACGCCAGAGTGTTCGCGTCATCATCGATGACTAAGATCTGCGCGCGCGTGGGCACGAGAAACTACACTTTCTCGGTTTCGACGACAACTGGGGGTTGTGGCGCCGCGGGCGGCGGTGCTGGAGCCACATGCGGTGATGGCTTCACCGGCAGGAGAATGTGAAATGAGGTGCCGACGCCAGGTTCGCTATCCACCCAAATCCGTCCGCCGTGGTCGCTGACGATGGACTGCACAATTGCGAGGCCGAGACCAGTGCCATGCTGCTTGGTCGTGTAGTAGGGCGTGAAAAGCCGCTCGCATTCTTCGGCCGTGAGTCCGGTGCCCGTGTCAGACACTTCGAGATGGACGTCATGATCATCATGCGTGGTGCGGAGCATCAAAACGCCACCCGCGGGCATCGCGTCCAGCGCGTTCAGGATGAGGTTTTCGATCGCTCGACGGAGTAGCGCGGCGTCGCCACTGATTGCGGGCAGCTGTTCATCGAAGTGCAGTTCGGGAGTGACGGGCGGCCTTCCGAGCGCACCAAATTGCGGCTCGAATAGTTTCGCCGCGCTGCGGACTACGTCATTGAGGTTGACCGTGCTGAGCTCCGGCTGCGGCATTTTCGAGAAATCACTGAAGCGATTGATAATGTCCTTAAGGTTCTGGATCTCGGACAGCAAGATGGAGGTCGATTCACGAAAGACTTCATCGAACTGTTCGGGATGATGGCTCTTAGCGCGCTGCAAATTTTCGACCGTTGTTTGCAGTGGAAACAGCGGATTCTTGAGCTCATGTGCGAGCCGACGGGCCACTTCGCGCCAAGCCGCGACTCGCTCGGCCTGCAGCAATCGTTCACGCTGTTCGGCCAATTGTTGTGTCATGCGATTGAACGAGCGGCCAAGCTCTGCGATTTCGTGTGGGCCGCGAACGTCGACTCGCGTATTCCAGTTTCCTTCCGAGACGGCGCGCGCGCCTTCGGCAAGCTTCCGCACGGGCTCCGTGACGCGGGCTGCGCCCCACCAGCTCATCAAGGCCCCGAATAACAGTCCGAGTGCGACAACCTCGAGCGCGAGCATTCGGATCTGACGTTCGAGCGTAACCACCTGGTTTTGCGAACTGCCCACGAGCAGCACGCCCAGCAATTCTTTTTGGCGGCCGAGAAGCGGCAATGCGTGAAATACTTCGCCGCTGGCGCGGTCGCGGGTCCAGGAAATCTTGAATAATTGCTCCGCAGGGTGCTGCTGCTGTTGCGTGATAAACGGAGCGAAGCGCTCGGCCTGGAAAGCAGGGCCCGTCTGGTCGATCAAATTGACGGGATCGAATTGCGCCGAGAGGTTTTGGTACAGCAGGGCGCGCATTCCATCCGGCAACACAAGGCTGGACAAGAAATCCTTGCCCAATCGTTCTCCGCCGACCACGTAAAGATTCTTGTCACCGACGCGCACAGTGGACACCGCCATGACACCCAGCGCCGGGCCGTTTTGCGTGTCGACCTTCATCAGGAAAGAGCCGACGAGCGCCCAATTTTGGGGCTGCGTCACCCAAGTCATCTTGTATCCAAAACGGGCGGGCCACTCGGTGGAGGAGATGATGGAGCCGTCGCTCGAAACAAAGTCGAGAAAATCGAGTTGGTGGGACTGGGCGACACCGCGCGCGTCATTGACATATAGCGAAACGTCAGCTTGCGGGCGACTCAAGTCGATCGCCATGCGGACGGTGCCTTCCGCGTCCGCAATTCCTTGCACCTTATGGACGACGTCCTGTTCGCTGCGTTGGAATTCGCGCTCAAACTGCGCTACGAAGGCCTCGCTGTGGAGTGTGTTCAGTTGGTTGAAAGCGCGACGGGCCCCGGTGGTAACGCCCACGGCCACGAGTCCTATGGACACGATGAGCGCCAGGGTGAAAATGATGAACAGTTTGGTGCGAAACGTCACTGCTGTTGCTGCTCCAGCCAAACATCCGCGAACGGCCAAGGTCCGCCGACAGGCGGCATCGTCCAGTTTCTGACCCGAGCGCTCAACCCGTACACTTCCGGAACCCAGACGAGCGGCACTACCCGATAGCTGCTTAAAATGTTTCGCTCTATCTCGTAAAGCTGGTCAGCCGACGCGCCACCCGGCACCGGACTTGGGTCTAAACCAGTCAGCGGCTCAAGCGTCGAAACGAAGCGCACGAGCGATTCGCGTGGAGAAGATGAAATCATGCGAAGTCGCACCAATTCCGCATCCAGCTTTCCACTTTTCCGCTCCGCTGGTGTCACGGGTTCCACGGCAAGGGCTACACCCGCCTCGCGCGCATCCACCGCGATTCTCTCCGCCATAGCCTTTTCCAGCGTATCTGCCAAATCATATCCCACCACAATTTTGGTTGTAGTACTGATTTGATGCGAAATTTCCTTTGCGGTTATCGGGTCAGGGGCAGTGCTGAAAAGGAAGGCCGTGCCGCTGGACCATTGCGGCAGCAGTGCGCCGGCTGGCTCGCCCTGCCTCTGGAGGATGAAGCTCACAATCGAAGAGCGATCGATGGAGCGAGAAATTGCCTCGCATGTACGTGCGTCTTGCGTCGCGGAACGACCCGGGAAGAAAACGAGAGCGATTAATTCATCTGGTCTCGAGACGCTCAGCCGAATGCCATGTTCTGCAGCGTCCCGCGCTTTGTCTGGCTCGATTTCCGCCAAGTCAGCTTTATCGAGTTCCAGCGCGAGTAATCTGTCAGCGGCTGAATGGCCCATGCGTATGTCGATCGAATCAATGAAAGCCCTTCCGCCGGAATAGTCTTCATTCGCCGCGAGAACCAGACGTTTCCCTGGTTCCCATTCAGATACGCGAAAAGCTCCCGAACCCGCGGGACCGATAAATTTGCCGTCTGAGCCTCGCTGATCATACAGAAGTGAATCAACCTGCTCCTGGGCTTCCGCTTGGTCCACATTGAGCGACGCAGCCGCCGGCTCGAGCGAGTTCAAAACGGCGGCGATTTCCAACCGCAGAGTGCCTCCGTATCGCGGTCGCCGCGCGGTCCACGCGGGCGAGGCAGCGATAGCGATGCTAATTGCTGCAAGAAACGGACACAGTCGAAGCTTCATATAAACCTGTGTGCAAGTTGCGTGAAACAATACGCGCCGACATGGCGTCATCAGACGACCACAGCGCGAGGATCGGACCGGAAAACTCGACTGGCTCGCCGTCGGCAGTAGCAGTTCCACGGCTGATCTCGTACAGCTGTATGCGGTCGGGCTGAGTCCAATCTCCCACGCCGGTCACGAGGACGTGCTCAGATGAATCGCAGCTTGTTGCGATAAAAGCGATATCGTCACCCCAGCCATTAAATGTTGAGGGAGGTCCGTTGGCAGCGTCGTAGAGGCGCGACTTACCTTCGAGTTCGGCCAAAATCAGCGGTCCCTTGCTCCCAGAATTCAGAATTGCGGCGGAATAAAACGGGCGGCCTGCAGCGGATGGTTCTGCTGGCACGGAGAGCAGCCCAGCGAAATAGTTTCGGTTTGCAACGTACACGGCTTCTAAACCGTCAGCAAACGGCCAGTCCTTGCCAGGTTCATGGACGCAGGTGAAGCTCGCATTCTTCGGCTCGGCGATGCACATCGAACCAGCAATGTAGGCCGTTACCTGCCCGTTCGGTGATAACTGCAGACGGCCGCGAAGGTCGCGAGCGACCGGAATGTCAGTTAATGGCGAGGTGCCTGAAATCGTCAGCACTCCACCGTTGAGATTGCCGGTGGCAAGGCGGTTGGGTTCCAGGACCGTGATCATTCCGGTTGGGTGGTCAGTCAATTTCTCTTCGGCGAAATCGAGTAAGGGCTGTGATTGAGCCCACAATACATTCCGGCGCAAACTCAGCCAAGGTTTCCCGCCACTCATTCCCGCAGTGTCTTGCTTTGAAACCGAAACCATTTCAATCTGCTGCGACTCGCCGCGACTTATCTCCGCTACCCAAACGTAGCCATCTGCGCCTTCCGAAAAAGTTACCTTCACATTCGCATCGGCCGGAAGCTGCTGCGACAAGTTTTTCGAAAGCAAATATGATGGCCCGCCAGTCGTGCTTTCTTGCTGCTGCGCCTCCCAGCCACGGCGGCGCGAAACTTCCCAGATCAACTCCGCGAAAATGCGGTTGGTTGTTGTCTGATCAAGCGACGACATGTTTTGGGAGCTGACGGATAGAGAGCTTGCCGGCGTCGCGTCGGCTACGATTTTTTCGGCAAGGGAGGTCAAAGCTTCATTCCAGGGCGCCGGAATTTGCGCTTGCGACTGTCCAGTCCCAGCAAGAAAGGAAATGGCGAAGACCATTGCGGCAACCAGGGGAGCGTAGTGAGGAAGGAGCCGGCGAGAAGGCCTCATCGAATCTGGCAAATTGCGAGTGGTTCTCGTGGTCCTCGATCATAACACAGCCTCAATAGCACTTGCGGCGTTCACAAACGCTTGCGCAAGCCGGCAGGCGGCCCCGCTCGCCCCGACTTTGGCGAAGGCTTGCTCGCCTCCGAGGGCGGACGAAGCCGCCAGCAAGGGTTTTTGCCGACGCTGTTCTTCGGTCTTCTGCCGCCCTCGGTCGCGCGGACCGCAAGCGTCAGGGCGGGCCGGAGAATCTCTATGGTTTCGCGGGCGGCGCGGCCGGAGTCGGCGGCGGATCACCCGCGCCCGATGCGAGCGCCGAGCGCAACACATCGTTCGCGAAAAAGAATTTCCCGTCGTTCGGCACCATCATGATTTGCACCTTATCGGACAATCGCTGGGCGATCGTAAGCTGAACGAGCAACGGGTTCTGCTTGAGGGCAGCCGCCTCCAACTGCATCTGGTCCGCCTTGGCCTGGGACGTAACGCGAATGCGATTGGCCTCGGATTCGGCGAGCAGATTTTCGCGCTGCTGCTCGGCTTTGCTGTCGATGACTTTGGCCTGAGCTTCGGCCTCGGCGTTCTGAATCGTCGCTTCTTTGCGAGCCTCTGCCTCAAGGCGCGACTGCTCGATCTGTTTCTGCTTGAGCGGAAGCGTATATTGCATGGCGTCGGACTGCGCCTTCGCCATGATGACTTCGGACTGCGCGTTGGCTTCAGCGCGCTTGATATCCCGGATCTTCGCAGACTCAGCCTGAGAAGCAGCGATCTTTACGCGCTTCTGCTCGATTTCGGCTTCGACGGACGTGCGGTCGTCCTCCTGCTCCTTCATCAACAAATCTTCCAGGCCTTTCGAGTAGTCGTCGGGCAGCTCGATCTTGCGGACGAGCACTTCCTTGACGACAATCGCGTCCCCGGCGAGGCGCGAGGTGATGAGTTGCGCGGCTCGCTCGCTGAACTCTGCCTGCTTGAACGAGAAAATGTCGCGGACGATGTAATTGGGCGCCAGCTCACGAAACGCGCTAAGCACGACAGGCGCGACAATTTCGCTTTCTACAGGCTGCGGCAGGTTAGCCTGGATGTAGTCGAGCTTGCGCGGATCGATGCGGTAGCGGATAGTGACGCCGAGCCCGACAGGCAAGCCCTCCCTCGCTTCGACCGTCAGCACTTCAAGATTCTGGCCGCGAACCTCCAGCGCGGCGGTGGAGAAAATCTGGTCGCGGACGTCGTAGAGCTCGACATGGTCGACGAGCGGGAGGATGAAGTGAGTGCCGGCGTATAGCGTGCCCGGCTCGACGCCAGAGATCTGGCTGACGCGAACGCCTGCCCAGCCTCCCGGAACCACCACGACGCTCGCGCCGATCAGACCTGCAAAAACGCCGACGGCGAAGAGCTTGCCTGCGATGGGCCAACGCACGCCTCGCCCAGGGCTTGGCGGCGTGCCGCGCGTGGCGCTGGCTGCAGGTGTGTGCGGCGGAATGGTTTCGGCTTGGGCGCCGCGCTGAAAGAGCTTGCCGAGTTCATATGCGAGGTAGATGTCGTAGAGGATCAGCGCGGCAGCACAGAAAAACAGCGCGACGCATCCCGCCAGCAGCAGAAATTTCAGTAAGACCATCGCCCTTCTCCTTTCTCTCTCTCCGAACTCAAGCGGCGTCGCCCGCAGCGCGGAGGCGGCACGGGGGCCGGAGCCATTCCGGTCCCCGTCGTGCTACGACGAGTCAGCGACGTTGGTCGCTCGAAACGACTCGCTTCGGCGCCGGCATCAGGCGGAGCAGCCCGTTGACGCCGAACCATTCGAGCGCCAGGGCCAAACCCACCGCCGCGATAATTGCACCGCTGATTTCTGCGAATGCCGCGAAGCTGACCATGACCGCCTCCCAACCCAACCAGTCCATCCAACTCGCACGCGACGGTGCTGTGCAGACTCGGCGCCAAAGCCGGGTTGATTGTCGCGATGGCAGTTACAGCTCGAAGGGACCAAGAAGCTCGTGGCGGGGGAAACACGGCGTGGAAAACGAGACGCGATTGGCAGCGAGAGCATCCGTGTGAGCGTGACACCTCCCGGCGATACGGTAGAATGCCGTCGGCAAACTGAATGAATCCCACGCGTCGCGCCAACCGAGCTGTGCAAGTCGCCGTGTGCTCCGTGGCGCTGCTGTGTGGCTTGGCTGGTGCGTCTCAACAAGGCGCGCCCGCGCCTGGAGCGCCAGATAACACGGGGCAAGACTCGACAACGCAGACGCCTGCTGGCCCTCCCGCGCCACAGCAACCGACCCAACACGGCGCCGCCCCAGCGGAGCCTGCGGCCAACGCTCCTTATCCCTTCACAGAGGCTGTCCGGCAAAACAATCTGGGGGTGGTTCTAATGGAGCAGCATCGGTTCGAGGACGCGCTTCCCAAGTTCCAACTGGCCTGCGTGATGAACCCACAATCGGACGTCGGGTGCCTGAACTTGGGGATTGCCCTGCTGGCCCTGAAGCATTACGACGATGCGTGGCAGATTCTTGGCAAGACGGCCGAGCGCAACCCGCAGAGCGCCGCGGCGTGGTTCAACCTGGGCTTGGTCGAACGGGCCGTGGGACACAACGACGTGGCGACGCAAGATTATGAGAAGGTGGCGGCGCTGGACCCGAAGGATGCGAACGCCTTGTATTTCGTCGGGCTGTTCCAGCTGGAGAACAAGCGATACAAGGAAGCGATCGCGACGTTCAAGCACGTGATTGCTCTCGATCCTCATCATGTGTCGGCTGAATGGGGGCTGGCACAGGCGGAGGGCCAACTCGGAGATATTCACGGTGCATTGGCCGATCTTGACCAAGCGGAGCAGATTGCGTCGCAGAATCTCGGCTCGCTCATGAATACGACGTACGGAAAGCAGGGACCTTATTCGCTCGCCGAACTCATGTTTGCGCCGCCGGGCGTGGCTCGTCCCGCTATTCCGGTTCACTTCGTCGATGTGACGGCCGCCGCGGGGCTGCCGCAGGCGCCACCTTCAGCCAAACAAAGGCCATCATTGAGGCGAGACGTCAAAGCTGGGTCGCCGTTGACGCTCGATCCGGCGCCCGCAGAGAAACAGTCACTGACAGGATTTCTCGGTAGCGGGGCTTGCGTTCTGGATTACGACCGCGACGGGCTGCCAGACATTTTTCTCGCGAACGCGGACGGGCAAGGTCACGCGGCTCTCTATCACAACCTCGGCCACGGGAAATTCGAGAATGTCACGAAGGATGCCAGTCTCGATTCGCTCACCGGGGCGATCGGTTGCGCCGTGGGCGATTACGACAACCACGGCCGTCCCGATCTTGCTGTCGGGACGGCGTCCGGGGTCGTCCTTTATCACAATGAAGGCGACGGCACATTCAAAGACGTCACAGACGCGGCTGGCGTGCGAACTGATGGCCTCGTGCTGGGCATGACGTTTGGTGATTTTGACCACGACGGCAATCTCGACTTGTATTTGACACGATTCACGGACTTCCCTCTCGACGACCCCTCGCGGCCATTTACGTTTCCCTTCGACGCAACGGCGCCCGGCAATATTTTGTGGCGCAATCAGGGGAACGGAACTTTCACGGACTCGACGAAGAAATTGGGACTAGGCGGAAGCGGGCCTGCGATAGCGGCGGTTCAGACTCTCATCAGTTCGACCGCTGACATCGGGAGCGGTCCTGGCCTTGTCGTAACCGGATGGCAGAAGTCGCCAGATATTTTTGCGATTCAGCCAGGAGGAGCCGTTCAAGCCAGGCAGCCATGGACATCGGACATGCCGGGACCCGCGGCTGGCGGGGTGACGCTCGATTTCGATCACGACGGCTTAATGGACCTTGCGTTCACGCACTGGTCATCTCCCGGATTGAGTCTCTGGCGCAACAAGGGCGATGGAACGTTCGAGCGCGTAGCGCTGCCGATTCCCGAATGGATGCGCGGCTGGGGGATCGCGGCGGTCGATTACGACAACGACGGATGGGTCGATATTGCGGCCGTCGGAGAGACGTTCGCAGACGAGGGACGGGTCATCCTGTTGCGCAACGAAGGCGGTGGCGTCTTTCGCGACGTGACGCGTGAAACCGGGCTCGACAGGATTGCATTGAAAAATCCTCGCAGCGTTGTGGCCCTCGACTACGAAGGCGACGGCTCGGCAGACCTGCTGATCACGCAAAACAATCTGCCGCCGGTCTTGCTGAAAAATATCGGCGGAAACAAGAATTCCTGGCTGCAACTGGCCGCAAGCGGAGACCCCGAGAACCGCATGGGAATCGGGACTCAAGCGGAAATTTTCGCCGGGGCGCAAAGGCAAACCTGGATTGTGCCTCCGGCATCGGGTTACCTCGGGCAAGGGCCGCCGCTGATCCAAACTGGACTTGGCGATGTTAACCAAGCGGACGTCGTTCGCCTTCGCTGGCCGAGCGGTGCGCTGCGCTACGAAATGAAGGTGCCCAGTGGCAAGCGGACGTCGATTTCGGAGATTGCGTCACGGTGATACGAGTAACCGGCTCGCCGCCCCGCCCGTCAGTCAAGCCAATGCAGAACGACGACGAAACAAAGCGCCTGCGAGGAGAAACCAACATGGGACTGCCGATGGACCGAAGAGATTTCTTGCGAGCAGGAAGCGTAGGGACAGCTGCTTTCCTTCTGCCGGGCCTAGCCTCCGGAGCGGAGGCGCGTGGCCGATCCGCCGGCGCCGCTCATTCCGCGCACACCGTAGCTCAGAACGCTGCCGGCACCGCCAAGGTCGCACCGAAAGCGCTGGTCTTCGATACGTTCGGCACGATCGTCGACTGGCGCGGCTCGATCATGGCGGAGGGCGCCGCCTGGGGCAAAGAAAAGGGAATCAACATCGATTGGGGCTATTTCGCGGACCGCTGGCGCGCGGGATACGGGCCGGCGATGGCGAAGGTACGAAATGGAGAGCTGCCGTGGACGAAGCTTGACGTTTTGCATCGCATGATCCTCGAAGACGTGCTGAAGGAATTCAACATCACGGGGCTGACGGAAGAGGAGAAAGAGGATTGGACTTTCGTGTGGCACCGCCTGAAGCCGTGGCCAGATTCCGTGCCGGGCTTGACCCGTTTGAAGACGAAATACACGATCGCGCCACTTTCAAATGGCAATGTCTCGCTTCTTGCGGACATGGCGAAGCGCGAAGGGCTGCCGTGGGATTTGATTCTCTCGGCGGAGTTGGCGAAGCATTACAAACCAGACCGCGAAAGCTATCTCACAGCCGTCGAACTACTGAGCCTCAAGCCAGAAGAAGTGATGATGGTGGCGGCGCACGACCAGGATCTGAATGCGGCGCGGAGTTTCGGCCTGCGCACTGGCTTCATTTACAGACCAAACGAGTTCGGGCCTGGACACAAAACCGATCATCCGGCAGCGGACCAGTACGATGTGGTCTCCGAGGACGCTGAGGATCTTGCTTTAAAGATGGGGTGCTGAGTTCCCCGCGACGCGAGCGAGAATTTCGCCGATCGCGGCATAGGGGTCTTTTTTCCGGGCAGCGACTTCTGCAGCGGCTTTTTCGAACTCCGCTTGAGCCGACGGATTTCCAAAGGCGCGCTCCATCAGGCGCGTTTCCAGCAGACGCATCAGCCATTCCTTCCAGTAAGCAAGTTCGCGCGTGCTGCGATCCTTTGAGCTGTCGAAGTGTGTGCGGAACCGCGCAATTTCGGAAGCGAGATTGCCGATTCCTTGATTTTCGGTAGCGACCGTGCGCACCACGGGCGGCTTCCAGCCGTCGCGGTCGGGGACAATCTGCAAAATTGCCAGCAACTGTTGCTCGAAACGGGCGGCATCCTCGCGGTCAGACTTGTTGATCACGAAAATGTCTCCAATTTCCATTAGGCCTGCTTTCAGGCTTTGAACGTCATCGCCCATACCAGGCACGAGCACGACGATGGTGCAATCGGCCAAGCGAACGATTTCGACTTCGCCTTGGCCGACGCCAACAGTCTCGACAAAGACGATTTCCTTGCCAGCGGCGTCGAGCAGGAGCGTGGCATCGCCCGCCGCCTGCGCAAGGCCGCCGAGATAGCCGCGCGTGGCCATCGATCGTATGAATGTTCCTTCGTCCGTGGCGTGGCGCTGCATGCGGATGCGGTCTCCCAAAATCGCGCCGCCGGTGAAAGGGCTCGATGGATCGACGGCTATGATACCGACCTGCTTGTTTTCGGCGCGGTAGTGGGCAGCCAGCCGGTCGACCAGCGTGCTCTTCCCTGTTCCTGGCGCGCCGGTAACTCCGATTTTCCAAGCGCGACCCGTATGAGGAAAGAGTTGGCGGAGAAGCGCCTCGGCTTCGGGCGCTCGATTTTCGATCGCGGAGACGGCACGCGAGATGGCGCGGACGTCCCCGGTGCGGATTTGCGACGCCCAGGGTTCAATTGTTTTGGTGCTCGTCAGCTGCGGCATCAGCGCCCTTCAGCTCAAAATGAAATTGCGAGTTTACCTTGAGTGGCCAAAGGCGGCAGCGATTTTCGGATTGGAGTCCGGGCTAGGAACGTTCCGTGCGGGTTGTATGAATTGCGGGTCGAGCCGGGTTCTGCCCATTCGGCTGCGTGCCCGAATATTCATCGTAGGCTTTGATGATGCGCTGTACCAGGCTGTGGCGGACCACATCTCGTTCGTCAAAATAAACCAGCGAAATCCCGTCGATCTTGCCCACGACTTCGATCGCCTCGATCAGGCCCGAGCGGCGCGAATCGGGAAGGTCGATTTGGGTGATGTCGCCCGTGATGACCGCTTTCGAGTTGAATCCCAGCCGCGTGAGAAACATTTTCATTTGTTCGCTGGTGGTGTTCTGCGCCTCATCGAGAATCACGAACGAATCGTTCAAGGTGCGACCACGCATGAAGGCCAGCGGCGCAACTTCGATGATGTCCTTCTCGAGAAAGCGCTCAAGCTTATCAGCCTCGAGCAAATCGTGCAGCGCGTCGTATAGCGGCCGCATGTACGGATCGACCTTTTCCTGCAACGTGCCGGGAAGAAAACCGAGGCGCTCGCCCGCTTCGACGGCAGGCCTTGCCAAGATGATCCGGTTCACTTGTTTCGAAAGCAATGCCGATACAGCCATCGCCACGGCCAAATAAGTTTTTCCGGTGCCGCCTGGACCGATAGCAAAAACCATGTCGTAGGTTTCGAGCGCTTCAATGTAATGGCGCTGATTTGGGCTCTTGGGCGCAATGCTTTTCTTCCCGAATGAACGGGTGCGAGTGGGAGAAAAAGCGCCATGCAGGGTCGACGCAGGCTCATCGGCTGCGACGCGCAAAAGCGCCTTCACTTCCTGGCTGGTTGGGATGTGACCTGCCTTCACGCGGTCGTTGTAGGCGCCCAAAATGCGAGCAGCGCGTTCAACCTGCGCGGATTCACCTTCGATTTCGATATCGCGATCGTGCAGATTCGTAGTGACGCGCAATGAAGATTCGAGAAATTTCAAATTTTCATCGAGGGTGCCGAAGAGTTCTTTGATCCCTCCGGCTATTCGAACGGTTTGCTTCATCAACTGTGGCTGCCACCCCGCGAACGTCTCACCCTAAATCTCATTTCAGCGTAGCGCGCGTGCCAATGAGGGTCAAGCCTGCGTAGCGTTTTGCCGATCAAACAGCAACGTTCCCGTGGAGCCTTATGGAGTGTTGGCGCCGGGAAATTGAACCTTGGGAACGGCGCGAGAGGCCTCCGAGGCCGCGAAGTACGCGTCATTGCGCTTGAATCCGGCCCACCGTGCGAAAATGTTGTTTGGGAACAGACCAATGTAGGTGTTGTAGGACTGCAGCGAATCGTTGTATCGCTTGCGCTCGACGGCGATGCGATTCTCAGTGCCCGCCAGCTCGTCCTGCAAACGCAGGAAATTTTCGTTTGATCTGAGCTGAGGATAGTTCTCGACGATAGCCAGCAATCGGCCCAGCGCGCCATCGAGCTGGCCGTTTGCCGCAATCTTCTCCTGCGGAGTTTGGGCGCTTAAGAGTGACGAACGGGCCTTAGCGATGTCCCCGAAAACCTGCGTTTCATGCGCCGCAAAGCCCTGGACAGTGGCGACGAGGTTCGGTATCAGGTCGGCCCGGCGCTGCAGGACGACGTCCACTTGCGCCCAATTTGATTTCACCGTTTCGTTCAGTGCCACCATCTGGTTGCGGGCCGAAACGTACATCCCGCCTACAATGAGGGCAAGCACCACAAGAACTATTACAGCGATCAGAGTGCCCTTCATCGATTACCTCCATGAAATCGTAAATAGAATCGCGATTGCCCGCTTCAACTCGATCCGCATAAGAATACGACGACGCGCATCAAAATCTTTCAGTTGCTGGAGACTTCCAGGCGCCGGTCTACCTCGTTTGTAACGACCTCGACAAACTCGAGATAGTTGTTCAGCGCCGATTCGACTTCAATCTCTTTCTCTTTCTTCTTCCCTTCCCTGTAATCAAGCATGGCTTCGAACGCCGAAGGGTTCGCACCAGCCAAAGCGGCGACCCCCGCCACGGCTTCCCGTTTTGTGTGAGGCGCCGGTTGACCCAGCGCGACCAGCGCATGCCGGAACAGAGTGCAGAAGGCTGGCAACGATGCGAGCATGATGCCGAAATGAACCTTCTTTTTTCTCGGCGCCGCCAAAATCGCTTGCCGCAGGCGAACCCAATCGGAACGCAATTCGCGCTCAACTTGTAAGCCGTGCAGGCTAAGAGGAATTTCGAACTGTTCCAGGAAATCTGGCCCGAAGAGCATCCGATGGCGACTCTTCATATCAAGCAGCTCGATCGCGAAGATATCCGCCGAATGCGCGAGTTCGTCGAATGTGAAGACGTGTGGAGCTGGATTACCCTGGCGCATCCACCACTCGGAGACATCATGCAGCCGTTCTAAGTCATGCGAGCCAGCTCGCTCGACGAGGCAAAGGATATTCAAATCAGAGCGTTTCGCGACAAACTCGCTCGTAACGGCAGAACCATAAAGCACGACAGCTTTCAGGTTGTCGCCGGCCGCGCCTTTCAGTCGATTGATGAGTTCGGTCAGCTTCGCTTCCATTGAGCTTCCTGCTCGATTGGGATACAGCTCCTTGAAATCACCAGCTTCCGCTCGCTCCACCACCACCGAAACCGCCTCCACCGAAACCGCCGAACCCTCCGCCGCCTCCGCCACCGAAACCACCTCCACCGAAGCCGCCTCCGCCCCAACCACCGCGCCCACCCATCGTGCTGCCGATCATCGGCCCGATCCACCAGCCGCTGCCAGGACGGTTGAAACGCGAGGGGGGACCACCGCGACCAGCGCGCGAAATCGCCCACACGATGAACACTATGAATGCGAGTATGAAAATCGGCGGAATCAGCGGAATCACGGAACCATTCCCGCTTGCAGGCGGCGGACGAGGCGGAGTCCCGCTGAGCGTCACGCCTTTATCCGCTGCGATCACATCCGCAACGCGGCGAGTCATCAGAAGAATCGCAGCGTCATAGTTGTTTTGACGCAAGTACGGCACAACTTCGCGTCCGAACCCGCCCACTTTGCCGTCCGGAAGAATCGGCTCGAGGCCATAACCAACCTCGATTCGGTACCCATGATCTTCGGTTGCGAGCAAAATCAGCACGCCTTCGTTTGTGGATTTTGGACCGATGCCGAGGCGAGTCGCGAGATCGATCGAATAGTCCTCGATCGGTTGGCCGTTCAGCGATTTGATCGTCACGACGGCGATTTGCGCTTTTGTCTTTTCCTGCAGCTCTGTACAAAGCGCAGTGATTTGATCGCGCGTTTGCTGGCTCAACACGCCAGCCTGATCCATCACATAGCCAGTCGGCTTGATCTGTTCCGGAGTCTGGCCACCCAATGTCGATGCGAGCAAAGCGAGAAAAACGACGAGGATCGACGGACTGAGAATGTAGTTCTTGGGGAAATCACCGAAAGCTCGCCTGCGGGCAGTTAGAGTCTGACCCGGTCTCGGCGGCAAGGATTCGAGCATATTTCGATTGGTTTTGTCATGGTAGAGCCACCTGGAGATCATGTCAACGCACCTCGCTGTGCGGGGTATTCCGCTGAAAGCTGCGACCCGTAACGCAACGATGACGCCGTATTTGGCAACGATTAGTCACGATGCTACACTTTTCTGCCCGAGCGCCCGCAGCCGCTGAGACTAGATTTCCGGGTGTCCCTTCTCTCATCTAGATACGTTTTCCAGAGGGAAAGTTGATCATTGCGCCGTGCCAGCCCGGTTTGTGAAACAAATTCAAGGTTCTACGCGTTTCAATAGCCTGGGGCTTTTTGCAAGTTTGCAAAGACCACGATTTCGGGGAGAGGAAAACACGATGAGTGTGAGTGGAAGGCTGACACATGTTTCGATGGTGTTGATAACGGCGGCCTCGTTGATTGCTTCGCCGGTATTCGCGCAGGCACAGCAACAGCCGGCCGACAGCGCACAGACCCCACAGGCAACTCCGCCCCCACCCGAGTCGCAGCAGCAACCGTCCCAGGGTGCCGCACCGCTGAACCAGCCGCCCGTATATGAGCCGCCCCACGTTGGTCCGGCCCCGAGCACGCCGCCGCCCACGCGCAAGCTTGATTTGGGGCGCGATTATTCCAAGGGACCACGATGGTTCCCCGACGTAATCGCGCCATATCGGCCGATTACTGTGCCCGAACCGGTGCTTCAAAACACCCCCAAAATCCAGCAGTTGATACAGGACGGCAAGCTGATGCTCAGCCTGGACGACGCCATATCGATCGCCCTGCAAAATAATCTGGACATAGCAGTTCAGCGCTATACCCCACTCCTCGACGAAGCCAATCTGCTGCTCGCAAAATCTGGCGCCAATGGCAGAATCAGCTTTGATCCGACCGTCACTTCCAACCTGTTGCATGAATACACCGTCACACCTGTGAACAACCCCTTCTTTGTCGGACTGCTTTCGACGGGAACCTCGGCACCGCCAACTACAATCGCGACTCCGCTCGGTTTCAAAAGCCACATCGATACGGCAAATTTCCAATACACGGAAAACTTCGACACCGGAACGCAAGTACAGGTCACGTTTGACAATACCCGCGAGTCTGTGAATTTCGGCGAATTCGATTTATTCAATCCCTATATCCAGACGAGCATGACGTTCCAGGTGACGCAATCGCTGCTGGCAGGATTCGGCAAGACCGTCAACGACCGCTACATTCTGGAGGCCAGGAACACTCTCAAGCTCGGGTATTCGCAATTTGAACAGCAGGTAATCACAACCATCACGCAGGTCTCGAACGACTACTGGGAGCTGGTGTTCGCCCGCGAAAACGTAAAAGTCGGGCAAGTTGCTGTTGCAGCGGACCAGATGCTTTACGAAAACAACAAGAAGCAGCTCGAAATCGGCACCATGGCGCCACTTGACGTGATCACGGCAGAGTCACAACTGGCGAGTGACAAGCAAGTTCTTGTTCAAGATCAGACGACACTGCTTCAAGACGAGACCACTCTGTTGGTCGCGATTACACGCGACCCTTTGGCAGGCGCGGTGGCTGGGATTGAAGTCGTTCCTACAACCGCGATTTTCACACCGGAAGTCGTTGAGAATATTTCCTTGCAAGAAGCCGTTCAGGAGGCCTGGAAGAAGCGGCCCGAACTGGAACAAGCGTCGCTCAACGTAAAAAATTCGGGCATAGAAATAAAGGCGACCAAGAATCTACTACTCCCAACCTTGAATCTGTTCGGTGAATACCAGGCAGCTGGTCTAGGCGGCAATCAAACCGTCATCACACCAGTGCCCACCGGCGCCTACGATGCTTCGCCGACTTCACCCATCTTCACCACGAGTGGTCTCAATCCCCCGGGGACCGCCCCCCTTGGATTCCTGGGCACCGCGATCGACAGCGCAACACCGGATATCACGGTCTTCAAGGGCGGCTACGGTAATGCTTTGCACGGGATGTTTTATGCTGACTATCCGACGTTCGAGGTGGGGTTGAACTTGACTCTTCCCATCCGCAATCGCGCCGCGCAGGCCCAGAATGCCACTGCGCAGCTGACCCATAGTCAGAACGAAATGCAATACCGGCAGACACAAAACAATATCGTGCTGAATGTTCGCCAGGCGATGATTGCGCTCGAGCAGGATCGTGCCGCAGTCACGGCTGCCCAGGAAGCGCGCGTATTGGCACAACAGAGCTACGATGATGAAGTGAAGCGGCTGCAGCTCGGTACCTCGACCGCCTTTACCGTCGTCCAGAAACAGCAACTTCTCACCGCTGCCCAGGGTACCGAGCTTCGCGATCGGATCAATCTGATCGAGGCAGAGGTCAACTACAATCAGGCCATGGGCCGCACGCTTCAGGTCCATAACATCATCATTTCGGGTTCGGGTGGAATGACCATTTATCACTCGCCGAACATTCCAGGTACGCCGGACGCGGACAGCCAAGGTCAGCGATAATCTGTCGCCCACCCAATCGCCGCTGTTTTTTGAAACCTGGGAGTTTGCGCAGACCTCCCGGTCTGCAGCATGCGGGAACCGATCCCATTCGGCGATTTGTTGTAGCCCTGACTCTGTTGCCATAAAATGCGAGTAGTGCAGCCATTTTGGCTGCTTTCGGGAAGACCTCCAAAGTGACTAAAAAGGTCAGCGAAGAACGCAAACTCCCGGCCGTCCCGAGCTTTGCTGAACCACGAAAACCTTCAAATTCCGAACAAGAGTGGGAAAAGAGAACGCTCACCCCGACGATTGCAAAAAGTCCAGAGCGCTGCACTGAGTTCACAACTGTTTCAAGCTATCCGATCCGCAGGCTTTATAGCGAGGCCGATCTCGCCGGGTGGCCCAAATGGACTGAGGCACATGACCTCGGCGTGCCGGGCGAACCTCCGTACACCCGCGGAATCCATCCTGCGATGTACCGCGAACGGCTTTGGACCATGCGCCAGTTCGCGGGCTTTGGCAGCGCCGAAGACACGAACCGCCGCTTCCGTTACCTCCTCTCGCAAGGTCAGACGGGCCTTTCCGTGGCGTTTGATTTGCCAACATTGATGGGCTACGACTCCGACCACGAACTATCGGAGGGCGAAGTCGGAAAATGCGGTGTCGCGGTCAGTTCGCTGGCAGATATGGAGGCGCTGTTCGATCAAATCCCGCTTGCTCAAGTCACAACGTCCATGACAATCAATTCACCGGCTGCCGCAATCTGGGCAATGTACCTCGCGGTCGCTGAAAAGCAAGGCGCGGATTGGAAGAAACTTTCGGGAACCCTGCAGAACGACATTCTCAAGGAATACATCGCACAGAAGGAATACATCTATCCTCCCGCACCTTCCATGAGGCTGGTGACTGACACGATCGAGTTCGGCGCGAAAGAAACTCCGAAATTCAACTCGATTTCAATAAGCGGCTATCACATTCGCGAGGCGGGCTCGACAGCCGTTCAGGAGCTCGCGTTCACGCTCCGCGATGGCATCGAATACGTGGAGAATTGCATCCGCCGCGGCCTCGATGTGGACGAATTCGCGCCGCGGCTCTCTTTCTTCTTCAATGCGCACAACGATTTCTTCGAGGAAATCGCCAAATATCGCGCTGCGCGCCGAATTTGGCAGAGCGTGATGCAGGAACGTTTTGGGGCGAAGAATCCGCGGTCGTGGGCGCTGCGTTTCCACACGCAGACGGCGGGTTGCTCGCTTACAGCGCAACAGCCTTACAACAACGTCGTGCGCACCGCGTTGCAAGCGCTTGCCGCCGTTCTCGGCGGCACGCAATCACTGCACACCAACTCCCTTGACGAAGCCTGGGCGCTCCCGACCGAAGCAGCCGCAACAATCGCCCTACGCACACAGCAGATTCTGGCTTACGAGAGTGGCGTGACGAATACGGCGGACCCGTTCGGCGGCTCGTATTTCCTGGAGACCCTGACGAACGAAGTGGAACGCGGAGCGCGTGACTACATCGATAAGATCGACGCGCTCGGCGGCATGGTTGCGGCCATAGAGCGCGGCTACCCTCAACGCGAAATTGCGGATGCCGCTTACCGCTATCAAGTAGCGGTAGACCGTAACGAAAAAATCATCGTGGGCGTGAACGAATACGTTACCGAAGAGAAGCCCATTGAGATTTTGCAGATCGACGAAACGGTTGCCCATCGACAAGCCGAGCGCCTCAAGAAACTGCGCGCCGAGAGGTCAAATGCGGAGGTCGAGCGGCGATTGAACGCCCTTCGCAAAGCAGCATCCGGCACTGAGAATCTGATGCCCTACTTGTACGAAGCTGCCAAAGCATACGCGACACTTAGTGAAATCTGCGATTCGCTGCGCGCTGTCTTTGGAGTATACGAGGAAGTCGCCGTCACTTGATGAACCCGCCTGCGTCACCGCGCTCTGCTGGGTCAAGCTTTCGGCTGCAACTGTCGAAACCTGGATTTGCCGGTACCTGCGTTCGCGCGAACCTGTACATGTTTCGGCTTATGGCCGGCCGCACTTCGTAATTTCCAGAAGAACTTCACTTCTCGCATCACTATCGTTTTCCGTCTCAATTGAAGTATTCTTCAATTCTTGCTGTACCACCAGACGAGTCGTGGTCTTGTCGAACCCAGGGAATATGCCGGAAAAGAGAATTCGGGTCCTCATTGCCAAGCCGGGCCTCGACGGTCATGACCGCGGCGCAAAAGTGATCGCGCGGGCTCTGCGCGATGCGGGAATGGAAGTGATCTATACCGGGCTGCGCCAGACCCCTGAGATGATTGCTTCCGCTGCAGCACAAGAAGATGTGGATGTAATCGGCCTGTCGATTCTTTCCGGCGCGCACAACACGATCTGTCCGCGGTTGATGGAACTGCTGCGCGCGAAGGGCATGGGAGATATCACCGTGTTGATCGGCGGCATCATTCCCGAGGCGGATATTCCGGCATTGAAGGAGGCAGGAATCGCCGAAATTTTCCTTCCCGGTACTACAACGCAGGCGATCATCGATTTTATTCGACAGCGCGTGGCAACCGCGCCGAGCGGAGCGTAACTTGGCCAGCCGCACGAAACAGCCGATAACAGCGCCCGCCTCGGTCGCGCCAGCAGCTCGTGTGAAAGGCACAATAATCGAAAGCCATGTTGATCCGAATTCTGCGGCTTTTCAGAAGAACAGCCGCGCGATGGTCGACCTTGTCACCGAAATCAAAAAGGAAGAAGACAAAATACGCCAGGGTGGCGGCGCAAAAGCCATCGAAAACCAACACGCTAAGAATCGGCTCACTGTGCGGGAGCGCATCGCCCGGTTGATCGATCCTAAGACGGACTTTTTCGAGCTTTCGATCTTCGCAGCGTACGGCATGTACGAGGAATGGGGCGGCGCGCCCGCTGCGGGGACGATCACCGGCCTGGGCCAAGTTGCTGGCAGGCGGGTCATGATCATCGCAAATGACGCGACGGTGAAAGCAGGCGCTTTCTTCCCCATGACCGCGAAAAAGGTAATTCGCGCTCAGAATATCGCTATCGAAAATCACATCCCAACGATTTACCTGGTCGACTCCGGCGGTGTTTTCCTGCCTTTGCAGGAGGACGTCTTCCCCGACACGGACGATTTCGGCCGCGTGTTCCGCAACAACGCCGTCATGAGCGCCATGGGCATCCCGCAAATTACCGCCATCATGGGATTGTGTGTTGCCGGTGGTGCATACTTGCCGGTGATGTGCGATCACATCCTGATGACCGACGGCAGCGGTCTATTCGTCGCAGGGCCAGCGCTCGTGCAAACCGCGATCGGCCAAAAAGCCTCGGCCGAAGAACTAGGCGGCGCGCAGATGCACTCGCAAATCAGCGGCACAGTAGACTTTCGCGAGCCCGATGACCCGGCTTGCATCCGGCGAATCCGCGCACTCGTAGACAAGATCGGCCATCGGCCCGGTGCCCCATTCGATCGCCAGCCTCCGGAAGCACCCTTGTATCCGGCCGAGCAGATTTACGGAACTTTTTCCGGCGAGGCCACCAAACAATACGACATGCGTGAGATCGTCGCGCGTATCGTCGATGGGAGCCAGTTCGAGGAATACCGCGCCGAATATGGCCAGACCGTGCTCTGCGGCTATGCGCGCATCGGCGGCTGGGCTGTTGGTATTGTGGCGAATCAGAAGAAGAACGTCGCTGTCTCGGCACCCGGCAGCGGCGAGAAACGCATTGAATTCGGCGGCGTGATCTATTCCGAATCATCCGACAAGGCGGCCCGGTTCATTCTCGATTGCAACCAGAATCTCGTGCCACTGATTTTCTTTCACGACGTCAACGGATTCATGGTGGGCAAGGAAGCCGAATGGAGCGGGATCATTCGCGCGGGCGCGAAAATGGTCAACGCCGTGGCAAATAGCGTAGTCCCGAAAATTGTCGTAATCTGCGGCGGCACATTCGGCGCCGGACATTACGCGATGTGCGGCAAAGCTTACGATCCACGCTTCATCTTCGCCTGGCCGACTGCAAAGTACGCCGTGATGAGCGGCGAATCCGCCGCTGGAACATTGGTTGAGTTGAGAATCAAGCAGCTCGAGCGCCAGGGGAAAAAACTCAGCGCCGAAGACAAAAAAGAACTGTATGAATCGATTCGAGCGACCTACGAGCGTCAGACCGACCCCCGCTACGCCGCCGCGCGCCTGTGGGTGGATGCGATCATCGATCCCGCGCGTACCCGCGAAGCTTTGATCGAGGCTCTCGAGTCCGCCGCTCTGAACCCTGAAGTGCGTGAGTTCAAAACCGGAGTCTTGCAGACTTAGATGTCGCCGCTGAGTGAGCGCCGAAGAATTGGCGGCCCCGGTACCTTCGCGATCACCCTTCTTCTGATCACTCCCGCCATTCTCGCCTTCGGCGCCGCCGGCGCGACTCACTACGAGTTCGGTTTTCCTGCCTCTGCGTTATGGTTTGTTTACTCCGCCGGACTATACGTCGGCTATGCGGGTGTTATTGCCGCCGCATCCCTGACGACTCTGGAAGCATATCGCCGCGAGATTGCCTGGGCCTTCGTGTGGTCAATGGGAGTCCTCGTCGTGATCGGTTTGTTGCTGCTGTTGTACGCGCCTTATGTTTACCGGAATCCCTGGTACGCGACCGCGCATCCCTCTTACTTAACGGAGCAATCTTGAGCGACGTAACCATCATTGAATGCCCGCGAGACGCCTGGCAGGGCCTTTCGCACATTATTCCCGCCGAACAAAAGGTGCGATATCTGAAGGGGCTGATCTCGCTCGGGTTTCGTCACATCGACGCGGTTAGCTTCGTTTCCCCGAAACACGTACCGCAAATGGCGGACAGCGAGGCGGTGATGCAACAATTGGCGGGCGTCAAGCTGCCGTCCGGCGAAACACCCGATATCATCGGCATCATAGTGAACGCCCAAGGCCTGGAGCGCGCCCTGGCAACCCCCGGCGTCACCACAGTCGGCTACCCGTATTCTGTTTCGGCCTATTTCCGCCGCGCCAACGCGAACATGTCGCGCGCCGAATCCCGCGAGCTGGTGGAAAAACTTCAGCGCGATACCAAAGCGGCCGGGCGCAAACTCGTGATTTATATTTCGATGGCATTCGGAAATCCATACCAAGAGCCGTGGGGACCGGAAATCGTCGAAGATACCCTTGTATGGCTGAAAGACGTTGGCGTCCGCACCGTTTCACTCGCCGATACAGTCGGAACCGCATCTCCGCACGAGGTCGCGAATTTGTATCGCACGGTGAAGGATTGTGTTGCCGGCGTCGAAATCGGTGTGCATTTGCACAGCCGGCCGGAGCGCGCGGCCGAAAAGGTGCTGGCCGCATACGAGGCCGGGTGCCGTCGCTTCGATGGGGCGCTGACCGGACTCGGCGGCTGTCCCTTCGCGGGCGATCATCTTGTCGGGAATATCCCGACCGAGGCGGTACTGACCACGCTGGCCTCGCGCGGCATTTCGACTGGCATCGACACTAAATCCTTGGCTATTGCCTGCGCGATGACTCACGAACTGCGGGAGAAATACGCTGCAGAAGAAGCCGAAACGCCGGAAACAACCAGACCCAATTGACGCCCGGAGCATGGCTACATGAGCTACCACACTCTGACGTATCGGCACGAAAACCATGTCGCCACGATTGCCCTCACCGTACCCGAGAAACGTAATGCAATCTCGTCACAGATGGTTCAGGATCTGCTGCGCGCTCTTGAACAAGCTCAAGTCGAACACGCCCGAGTCGTAATTCTGACAGGCTCAGGGAAGGCTTTCTGTGCCGGCATGGACCTGGATGATCTGCAACAACTTGCCAAGCAAAGTGTTCAGAAAAATTTTGAGGACTCGCGGCGCGTCTCGAGAATGCTATACCGTCTGCATAGCTACCCAAATCCCGTGATAACTGCCGTGAATGGCGCCGCTATTGCCGGTGGGTGTGGTATCGCGACACTCGCCGATTTCACATTGGCCGTTCCGGAAGCCAAATTCGGCTACACAGAGGTGAAGATCGGCTTCGTGCCCGCGCTGGTCGCAGTCTACTTGCGGCGACAGATCGCTGACAAGCATGCCCGCGACCTGCTTCTTACGGGGCGCATAATCGACGCGACTGAGGCGTTTCGAATAGGACTGGTTACAGAGATTGTTCCTGCCGAGTCCTTGATGACTCGCGCCCGCGAAATCGCGGCCGCTCTGATCGCAGCAAGCCCGTCGGCTGTTTCGCGGACCAAGAAACTGCTAGTGAATCTCGACGATCAGGCCTTACGGGCGGAACTTGAATTGGCCATTGAGGCGAATGCCGAGATTCGGTCGACACCCGATTTCAGCGAGGGAATTGCCGCCTTTCTTGAAAAGCGCGCGCCAAAATGGAGCAGCGACTAGTCGATCTCTCGTCAAACCGGTGCTCTACATATTTTCAGCGCAATCATCCCTCGTTTCTGTGAATGGCACTTTCTCGAAACGTGAACCGGCCTGACCTCTCTGCTACACTCCCTGCGATGAAAGACTACGCTGAAACAACCATTCGCGTTCGCTATGCGGAAACTGACCAGATGGGCGTCGTCTATCACGGCAACTACTTCACATGGTTTGAAGTCGGACGCGTCGAGCTCTGCCGCCAGCTCGGATTCGAATACAAGCGCATGGAAATCGAGGACGACAGCATCATCGTGGTTGCCGAAGCGAGCTGCCGGTACAAAAGACCCGCGCGCTTCGATGACCTGCTCATCGTCCGTACGCGTCTAACGCAATCGCAACGGCGCACGCTTCGGTTCGCGTACGACATCATCGATCAGCAGTCCAATCAGCTGATTGCAACCGGTGAAACTACCCACGTCATCTGCGATCACGAAGGCCGCCCCAAATCGCTGCCGGAAAAATACAGGAAGTATTTTGCGCGCAACGGCGACACTATGCCCACCAATGAGAGCGATTAAGCCATTTCGTAAAATCCGGGTGGCACATTCTAAGCAATGGATACCGGTCACACCTTGGCGTTCACGAACCATCGTTACTCTGACTCTATTCGTGCTTGGTATCGCGGGTTCCTCATTTGCGCAAGCCAACTGCGAGTCGTTGCAAGCGATGCAGCAGAAAGTCTACGGTTTTCAGCCGTTGAGCCTTTCCGATGCACAGCGGCAAGCTAAGCAGGCTGAATTGCAGCAATTCTGGTTGGATGCGAGGACGGTTGGCCCGGCAGCGGTTCCCTGCCTGCAGGCAATGCTCTCAAACGACAAGCACGATCCTTTTTTCCTTTTCGACGGTGGTTCATTGCTCCTCAGTCTCGACAAATCCCCGCAGACTCTCTCGGCCGTTTCAGCGGCGCTTTCGGGAGCGGACCTGACGCAAATCCGTGCCGCCGATTACATCAATCTTTTGATTCGACTCTCGCGCCGGGATGTCGATATTGGGCCCCTGGCAGCGAAATACATGAAGTCACCATTGCCTACCACTTCAGTCAGCGAAGGCACCAGAGAGCAGGATCGCGTGTCGGGTGCTTTGCTGTTGTATGGAAGTATGGAACCTGATATCGCGGAAAAATACTTGCAACCTATGGCGCAGGGCAACCGTTTGGATGCCCGCCCTGCCGCTGTCTTTGCCCTTGCGTTGACGATGACAGAAGCGACCTTCCGCGATTTTCATGCCGGCATCAGCCTCGATGGACTCTCGCCAGACAACGAGGAGGTCGTTCGCGGAATTCTTCAGTATGAGCAGGCGCCGGTCGCGGGTCACACTCCCCTTTCGCGTGATCAGGTGCTCGCCCGGCTAGCGGCGATAATTCGCGGGGATTTCGATCATTTCGATCCAGATACCCCTCCTTACGTATCAGGGGATGATGCATTTGAAATCAGCGCGGGCGCCCAACTTCTTCCGGCCGATCTGCCTGTGCTCGCTGAAGCCCGACGCAGATCCATCCGCAATGTCTCAGATGATAGTGTTGACGAATACCTGGCCCTGACGCAGGTCTATCTCGAACTGATCAATCGCTACGATCTATACAAAAGATGGCGAGCTCATGCCGGACGGGAAAACGCTTCGAGATGACGCGCCCTATCGCAGTCGATGGCGAGAATCTCAGGCTCTCGGACCTTTACAGCCTCGTCTTCGAAGGAGCCACCGCCGAGATTTCGCCCCAGGCGCGCGCACGAATGCAGGCTTCGCGCGCGATAGTCGATCGTGTGGTTGAATCGGGCGCCGCGGTCTATGGAGTGAACACAGGATTCGGCAGGATGGCGTCCGCCCGCATCTCTCATCACGAGATACGCCAGCTTCAGCTCAATTTGGTCCGCAGTCACGCGTGCGGGGTTGGCCCACCGCTCCGAGAGCACACCACGCGAGCTATGCTCGCCTTACGAGCAAATGCACTCGCCAAAGGCTTTTCAGGCGTGCGGCCAATTGTTGCCGAAACGCTTATGGCAATGCTGAATCGGGGGGTCCATCCTGTGATTCCCTCGCAGGGATCCGTCGGTGCATCAGGTGATCTGGCGCCGCTCGCGCACCTCGCACAGGTCGCGATCGGTGAGGGCGAAGCCACTTTTCAGCGGCGCCGTATGCCAGGCGCCGAAGCCATGCAATCTGCAGGAATTGCGGTGCTTGCGCTTGAGGCAAAGGAAGGTCTCGCGCTCCTCAACGGAACGCAGGCCATGCTTGCGCTGCTTGCGCTTGCCCTGCGCGAAGCCGAAATCGCCGTCGATACCGCTGATGTGGCAACCGCACTCTCGCTCGACGCGTTGCGTGGCAGTCCCGTTGCCTTCGATCCGCGCCTTGCCAACGCGCGGCCGCACCCGGGTCACGCCGTAAGCGCCCAAAATGTCGAACGCCTCAACAGCGGCAGTGAAATCCGCGAATCGCATCGCTCACCGGAAAAAGATCCGCGGGTGCAGGATCCTTACAGTCTGCGTTGCGCGCCCCAGGTGCATGGAGCGGTGCGCGATGCGCTCACGCAGATCCGCAAAACGATTACAATCGAGATGAACAGCGCAACCGATAATCCCCTCGTCTTCGCTGATTCGGGCGAAGTAATCAGCGGCGGAAATTTTCATGGCCAATCCCTCGCGATGGCAGCCGATCAGCTCGCCGTCGCGCTCGCCACACTGGGCGGTATTTCCGAGCGCCGCGTCGAGCAAATGACCAATCCGCACACGAGCCAGTTACCTGCCTTTTTGGTGCGCGAAGCCGGGCTCAACTCGGGCTTTATGATCTTGCAGGTCGCGGCCGCTGCGCTTGCGAGTGAAACGAAAGCGCTCGCGGCTCCACATTCGGTGGATTCGATTCCCACTTCGGCGAATCAGGAAGATTACGTCTCGATGGGAATGGGAGGCGCCCTCCGCCTCGACCCAATGCTCCGAAATGTGCGGAATATTCTGGCTATCGAGCTGCTCGCTGCCTGTCAGGGCATCGATTTTCTCGCACCGCTCCAGCCGGGCCCTGAAACCCGCAAAGCGTACGATATCGTGCGCTCGGTTTCGGCGCGAGTCGATACCGATCGTTCGCTGGCGCCAGACGTCGAAGCGGTCTTTCGGCTTGTTGCGGAAGACGCTTTCGCCAAGCTGCTCCTATGACTGGCAGCAATACGCACCTTCTTGCGCCGTGGTCAAATGGCAGAAGTCTGCCTCAGGTATATCAAGGGATTATTTGGAGCCCTGGTCTGCGGTAGCGTTCTTCTGGGTTGTAATGGCGGCATGCGCCTGGCTTGCGGCGTTGCCTGCCTGGCTGATTGTAACCGTGTCTTGAGGAGCGGCCGGTTTGTTTGCCGCCGTGCGCTGCGCATCCTGATTGGCCTGCGTCCGCGCTATCTGCGCAACTTGCTGTGCGTTCGCTACATTGCTAACGGAGTTCGCCATTGGGACTACCTCCCATCTACTTATCGGCGCCTCCAGTCAGCGACTTTAGCCACTTTCATGGCAAAGCTCGCGCTGTAGGAATTTCCCGAAACGATAGCCTGCCGCTTGCTTGAACGGAGTCACCCCAAGGGAATAGTGCCCGCAGGGCAATGTGAGACTCTCGAATTTCACGCGTGCGCCTCGCAAGTTATCGAAAAGCGCTCGCGTAAATTCAGGCAAGAATGTCGGATCATGCCTGGCAGTGATCATCAGAAATTTCTTCCCCGCTTCACGCAGTTTTGAAATGTACGGCAACGGACTTATCGGCAGCCAATAACGCCGAGCATCCTGCTTCGAAATCCCGGCCTCGGCGAGGGGCTCCCAGACATTCATCGTCGTCAGTCCGTTCGCAACAACGTCTCCAAAATATGTCGAGACATGCAAAAAAGCAGCTGTGCGCACGGCAGGCTCGTGGCACATCGTAATGAAGCCAATGCACGAACCGATACTCGTGCCCAGAAGTCCCAGTGGGCCATACCCCTCGTGTTCGAGCCAGCGCAACATGTGCCGCACGTCGATCACCGCTTGCCGGTTCGCCTGCAACGTCAACCCGATGTTCGGTCCCACGAGGTAGTCTGCGCGCGGGTGGCCCGGGACTGCGCGTCGGTCGTGGTATGGCAGGCTGATCTTAATCGCTGTGATGCCAAGCTTGCTCAGCCAGCGGCAAACGCTCTGCTGCTCGTCCCAACGCGAATTCCACTGCGCCAGCACCACCACGGCCGGACCCTTCGGGCGGATGTCGGAAAGTCCCGATTCGCTGACGGCGGCCCGGAAGGCTCGATGATTGGAATTCGCGGACGAATCCTTGCGAGTAGCCCGAAAAATCTGACCATAAACGCGATTATTCTCGGGCCACGGCGATACAACGCCACTGGTGAAGGTCAGGACGTTTTCTTCAAGGACGTAATCTTGTGGAGGAACGACTGCAAACCAATCATCGCTGCACGTAACAGCGTTTTCCACATACTGGTCCAAAAAACCGCGTGGGTCGACATGATCTGCCTGACCGCTGATGTGCTCGAGTCCCCACGCGAAAGCAGGAGTGATGCGATTCGGCTCTTGCGCCCAACGCATCTTTTCGTAGCGATGGACTGCTCGCGCGTACCAGGAGGCCATAAACGGGCTCAACCACTATAGCGCAGCGAGCCCGTCTTCCCAGTGTGCGTTCGTCTACGCTGCTTGGCCGCGAGCCTGTTGCTTCACGCAGACCTTGTTCGTCAACTCGATCAGCTGCCTCAAGTTCCACCACTCGTCTTCGTTCATGAGCCTCCCGTCGCGGCTCGAGAAGTAGATGGAGACGAAACCATCCTCCGACAACGGAGAACGAATCACCAAAAGCGTCTTCTGTTGCTCCGGCAGCTGTTCAGACATCATCCCTCCCATTCCATTGTTGAAGTATTGGACTGGCGAACGCTTCGCTGGCGAAGTTCATACTTCGCTAGCCGCCTCGCGGTCGCCTTCAAAGTGATTTCTGGGGCCGGGATTCTATCACCCTGGCATGGAATTCACATGAATGGAATGTTAGCGGACCAGCCTGAAAAGTCCTGCCGCGAGGATGTCGCGCAAGTTCACCCTTGGGCTAGAAGCGCTCCATAACCCGGCGCGCGGCCGCTCAAGCCGAGTAGTCGAACGCCGGCCCATAATGCATGGGGAAGACTCGAAACGACAGGCGCCTTGCAGCGATCTTCAACTGGCCCCAGGAGATCAAGCGTTTTCAACGCACCACACGAAATAAGAATCGCATCCGCCCGTGGCGCTGTTTTCCAGACGCCTACACTGAACTCAAACAATTCGTCGTGTGTCACCGGGGGCCGGTCTTCAAACCTTTCAATGCCAAGTCCTTTGATTGCGAGCACACGAAATCCGGACTCCTCCAGAAATGCCTGCAGCCTGCGATTGACTTCATCGTTGTACGCAGTCGCGACGGCGAGTTGATGCCCGCCGACAGCTTTGAGCCCTTCCACGATCGCCGTACTCATCGTCGTGCACCGCAGCCCCGTCGTTTTCGTGATGGTTTCCTGCAGTTGGCGATTAAATCCCGCGCCCTTGTAGAAGGTCAGCGATGTTCCCATCACATCGATCGCGTTCGCACCTTGCGCCGTCAGTTTCTGCGCGGCGGGCACAATTCGACCGACCACCTGATCGTAACCAGCAGGCGTCATTCGCTCGAGGCTTACCCCCGTTGCCAAAAATCGCACCCCGGTCGGATACATCAAATGCGCTTCCGGCGGAACCGGCAGGTTGGCAGGCGGAAAAATCAGGCCAAGCGTCGGGTCCCCGGCGTGTGCAAGCCCTACAGAACCGCCAACTGCCGCACACACTGCTCCGGCCGAAGCGATTCTCAGAAAGCGCCGCCGAGAATTGGCTCCAACGACCCCAAGGTTGTTGCCAGTCAATGCCAAGTTCCTCGAACCTTTGGCCGAGCAAGAAAAACATCCCCGACCGAACTGCATGATATGCCGCTCGTCTGCCGCTGTCGAGTCGCATCCCTGCGCGTTAGCACTCGGGCATCGCGGCTGACATGTCGGCTTGAGAGACCAGAATGAGTGTGGCACATTCGAATTGTGGCCCCTTCGCTTCTTATTAACATCTTCGTGTTCCTGTTCGGGCTGATCATCGGCAGCTTTCTAAACGTATGCATCGTGCGAATTCCAGAACGGAAATCCATCGTCACGCCGCCGTCGGCCTGCCCGCGCTGCGACACGCCGATTCGGCCTTACGACAACATTCCTCTCGCAAGCTGGCTACTGCTTCGTGGTCGATGCCGCGCCTGCAAGACACGAATCCCCGCCATGTACCCGATCGTCGAGCTGCTTACTGCGCTGATGTTCTGGGGCTGCTACCGGCTTTTTGGGATGACGGCCGAAGGTGTGAAATGGGCGACCTTTTCATCGCTAATGATCATTCTCGTCTTCACAGACCTGAACCTTCGAATTCTGCCCGACAAAGTGAACTACACGGGTCTGGCGCTGGGTCTCGCGTTCACGCAAGTGACCATGCCAGCGGATGGCCTGTCGATACTGCTCGTATCCGAAATCTTCGGTCGCCTGCCATCCGAGCGCACACTGTCGCTTACCGATGCAATACTCGGTGCGCTCGTGGGAGGTGGTCTGCTCTGGCTGGTTTCTGAATTGTATTTCTGGATGCGACGCCGGGAGGGAATGGGCCTCGGCGACGTCAAAATGATGCTGATGGCCGGTGCCTTCTTGGGCGTACGCCGCACTATCTTGACGATTTTGGCGGGCTCGCTGCTGGGCAGCATCTTGGGAATGGCCTTTATTCTCGTCCGGCGCAAGAATGCTTCCACCTACGAACTGCCGTTCGGCTCGTTTCTGGGAACGGCCGCTTTGCTGGTTGTATTTTTTGGAATACCGTTCATGAACTGGTATCACTCGGTCGGAATTTTTCGCATCATCGAGCATTGGTGATGATCGCTTCAGCGACAGATTCCCTCAAGCCGCAGACGGACGGCCACAGATGCCTCTGAATCCTCCACCGCATCTGCATCACTACATCGTGATGCCTCCGTCGACGATCGTCGCGACTGTTTTCACGGCTGTAGTCCTACTCGCGCTCGTCGTCGGTGTGATGATTGTGATGCGCAAATTCGCACAGGAAAAAGCGGCCCCACCTCCAAAAACCTGGGACAACGAAACGCCCGACATGGAAAATGCCTCGGCGTTTGTGACCGCCTCCATGCAGGGCGTTATCGAGAAATTGCGCGCTCAGGAAAAAGAATTGGCGCGGCTCCACCTTCTCGCCCAAGAACGCGCGCAGGAATCAGAGCGGCTGACCGAGGAAGTCACCCGCAATATGCCCACAGGGTTGCTGCTCGTGAATGCCACTGGAGCGATCAGCTCGGCCAATCCCGCGGCTGAAGAAGCGCTGGGGCAACGCCCATTGCGATATCGTGGCTACAAAGAGATTCTCGGCACCGATTCGGATTTGGCGCAGATGCTCACCGCCTGCCTCAAAGATGGCAAGACGATTCAACGGGGTGAAGTTGAGCACCTTACCCGCGACGGCGACGTCAGAAAGCTCGGAGTGACTATTTCCCCGATTTATCGTTCCGTTGCGGGAGCACCCGGCCGATCGCCCGCAACATTCAGTCATCGCCGATCGGCAAGCGCATCGGATAGCCAGCTGGAGATTAGTGGCACGGAAAGAGCGGCGGCGACAACGAGTCTTGCAGGTAGCACAGGCGAAATGAAAATCAGCGGCGCGCTCTGTTTAATGAGCGACCTTACACAGCTCGCCGCGCTCCAGAAACAGATTCGCTGGAAGGAAAATCTTGCCGCCCTTGGCGAGATGTCCGCCGGAATCGCGCACGAATTCAAAAACGCCCTGGCGACGATTTCGGGCTACGCACAAATGATTCGGAACGAGTCCCAGCCCGGCGATACGCGCGATTCGTCTGAACGTATCCTCGACCAGACTCGCGCCCTCACGCATGTTGTCACGGAATTTCTACGCTTTGCCAAGCCGCTCGAGATTTCCTACGAAACCGTCCCGATGCAAACGCTGGTGGCGCGTGTCGCCCAGGAGGTGCAGGAAGCGATTCCCCAGTGCACGGTCATTTGCGAAGGCACATTCACTGATTTGCCGGGCGACGAAGCCTTGATTCGCCAGGCGCTCCTCAATTTGACGCGTAATGCGGCCGAAGCTGCCACTGGAAGCGGAAAGATACCCCACATTCGGATCGCAGGAAGCCTTGAGGATCTTGGCGGCCGAAAATGGCAGCGACTCTGTGTTGCCGATAACGGGCCAGGCATTCCCGAAAGTGATCTGACGAAGGTCTTTCTGCCCTTCTTCACGACCAAGTCCGAAGGCACGGGCTTAGGCCTCGCTGTCGTGCAAAAGGTAGCGCTGCAACATGGTGGCAGTATCGAAGCGCGGAATGTCGCCGGTGCTGGCGCCGAGTTTCTCCTATGGTTACCTTTGCGGCAGGAGCCATCGCCGTCTCTATTTCCCTCGCAAACCGCCCGCATCTAAACTAAATAGAGAAATAAGTGTCTTCCGAGCTTTCAGGAGGCGTAGCCATGCGCAAAATTCTTTGGTTCGCCACAACTGCTATTGTATTCGTTTTGAACCCACCTGGGAGTCGCGGGCAAGCGTCGCAGCAAAACCCGTCTCCATCTTCGGCGTCGGCGCAGTCTTCCGCGTCCGCCCAGAACTCCGGCTCAAATTCCTCAAGCCAGTCTTCCGTGGCTTCGCAAACGGGTCAGACCACGTCTGCGGCGGCCCAGCAAGACTCGCTTGCCGAGGCAGCTCGCAAGGCCCGCGAACAAAAGAAAGCAGCGCCCAAAACCGCAAAAGTATTCACCAATGACAATATCCCTGCTGCTGGCGGTATCTCCTCTGTAGGGGCAGCCACAGAATCCGCACCCGCGGCTAACGAAACGGCCGGTACCGGCGCGAGCAACACCTCAGCGACTCGTAGCAAGGCCGGCCAGTCTGACGCCGAAAAACAGTGGCGGGACAAGTTTGCGGCTCTGCGCGGCAAGCTCGCGCAAGACCAAGCTGCCCTGGACGTCATGCAGCGCGAACTGAATGTCGACTCGCTTCAGTACTACGGTGGAGACCCACAAAAGGCCTACCAAGATCAGACGAGCATGCAGCCGATGGGCGCCGCGTACAACAAGAAGCGAGAAGAGATCGAAGCCAAGCAGAAGGAGATCGAGGCAGATCAGCAAGCAATTTCCGATGCTGAAGACGAGCTTCGTAAGTCCGGCGGTGATCCCGGTTGGGCGCGCTGACCCCTAGATGGAACCTGTCCTCCTCGTCGAAGATAAGCCGGAACTGCGAGCGATGTTGCGGAAAGCGCTCGAGCGTTCGGGATATTCGGTCGACGAGGCGCCTGACGGAACCGCCGCTATCGAAAAGGTTCGCAGCCGGCGCTATCAGCTTGTCCTGTCTGATCTGAAGCTTCCTGCCGCGTCTGGTATCGACGTCCTGCGCGAAGCGAAGCGCACCGAACCCACTCTGCCCGTAATCCTCGTTACCGCGTATGGATCCGTCGAGGAAGCCGTCACTGCGATGAAAGAAGGCGCTTTCGACTTCATTCAAAAGCCGGTTGATCTGGATCACCTGAAGCTTTTGCTGGAGCGCGCAGCGAAACAGCAAGAACTTCTGCGCGAAAACCTCCTCTTGCGCGAGGAATACGCGCAACGCTATGGATTTCCACGCATCGTCGGCGAGCATCCGTCGATGAAAGAAGCCAGCCAAATGACTCAGCGCGTGGCAGCCACGGGCTCGACCGTGCTGCTCTTAGGAGAGAGTGGGACCGGAAAGGAACTGTTCGCGCGCGCGATTCACCATCTCAGCCCGAGACAGGAATATCCGTTTGTGGCGCTCAATTGCGCCGCAATTCCGGAAGGGCTTGTCGAAAACGAGCTCTTCGGCCACGAGCGGGGCGCCTACACGGGGGCGGGTGCGCGGAAAATCGGGAAGCTCGAGCTGGCGCACCGTGGCACTTTGTTCCTCGATGAGATCGGTGAACTCCCGCTCACGATTCAAGCCAAGCTTCTGCGAGTATTGGAAGAGCGAAAATTCGTGCGCGTCGGGGGAACGCAGGAAATCGAAGTCAATGTTCGCATTGTTACCGCCACGAACAAGGAGCTGCGCGTCGCCGTTAAAGAAAAATCTTTCCGCGAAGACCTATTTTTCCGCATCTCTGCGGTTCCCATCACGATTCCTCCGCTGCGCGATCGCGGCGACGATGTTTTGCTGCTCGCGGACCATTTCCTGGAACGCTTTAGACGCGAGTTTCACAAAGCGTCTCTGGAGTTGACCGAAGATGCGCGGGCTCGGCTGCGAACGTATTCGTGGCCTGGAAACGTTCGCGAACTGCAGAATGCGATAGAACGGGCCGCGATCCTCGTTACCAACTCAGAGATTGACGCCGAATCGCTACAGTTGCCGGCCGCCAAACCAAGCTCCGATGAGCTACCCGACGGAATGTTGGACGAGCGATTCCTCTGGGAGGGGCCACTCGACGAAGTCTCACAGCGCGCCCTCACTCACGTCGAGCGCTTCAAGATTCACAACGCGTTGCGCGAATCGAAATGGAATAAGACCCGAGCCGCCGAAAAGCTCGGGGTCTCCTACAAGACTCTGCTGCACAAAATCCGCAGCCTCGGCCTGGAAAACTGACAAGCGGAAAATTTGCAGTCGAATTCAACGTCAGGTGAGCAATTCGACGAAGACTTCGCTGGAGACTGCGAAGCGCTCCGGAGCAATACGCAGGCGCGAGCCATCGAACTGCACGAACCCGAGCGATTTCAAGGCATCGATCCGCAATCGAATTGAGAGCAACCGGTCGCTTAGCGCCGGATCGCTTTCGCGTTCGATTCGGTCCACGTCGACTCCTTCAGTCATTCGCAATCCTAGGAAAAATTCCTCGTTCAGCGCTTGCGGTGGCGACACGAACTCATTTTGCTCGCGAGCCGACTTTCCTCGTTCGATCAACGTGACATACCGTGGCGCTTCGTGCACGTTCGCCCACCTTGCGACGCCGTCAAACGAATGCGCGCCCGCCCCAAATCCGACATATGGCTCCCTTCGCCAGTACTTCATGTTGTGCCGCGAACGGCGGCCTGGCAGAGCCCAGTTCGAAATCTCGTAATGGTCATAGCCGGCTGCTGCTAGTCGCGCCCTCGCGGACTCGTAGAAATCCGCGATCGAATCATCGTCCGGAATTGCGTCTGCTCCGTAACGCGTGCCCCCTGCCAGCGATTCCTTGCCCAGCCTGCTCCCTTCGTCGATTTCCAGCATGTAGATCGAGACGTGCTCCGGATAAATCCGAAGCAACTGGCTCACGGATTCTTCCCATGATGCGCGGGTCTGGTGTGCGAGCCCGGCGATCAGGTCCATACTGATGTTCGCAATTCCGGCCGCGCGCAAAGTCTCAACGGCGCGAAAGATGTCCTCGCGGCGGTGCATGCGGCCCGCAGACTGGAGTTCGTTGTCTTGAAACGATTGTGCCCCAAGGCTGATCCGATTGAATCCCGAGGCAACCCATGCTGCAGCCTTCACGGGCGAAATGGTCTCGGGATCTGCTTCCAGCGTAATCTCTGGAGCCTCGGTCCGAAACGACGCGCGCAGCGTGTCTAGAATCTTGGCGAGCGCCGCCGGATCGAGCAGGCTCGGCGTGCCCCCGCCGACGTAAACAGTGTCCACCATTGCACGCCCGTCATCGGCCTGGGCATTCTGTGTTTCCGCGCCGGGCGCCCCCAAACCCGCCACTTCCAAGGCTGTGCCACTTGCGACGCTTCCCCAATCGGAAGCTGACTCGCGAATCTCGCGACAGACCGCGTCCGCATACGGTTGATACCGGTCGCGCGAGACCACACCCGTGTGAAAGTTGCAGTAAGTGCACTTCGTCTGGCAAAACGGTACCTGGATGTATATTCCGAGCTTGGTGGCCACGTCCAAAACTTAGCATAACGGCCTCGAAGAACGCACCGTCGAGGGCCTATTCGCTTCGAGTCACGGTAAAATAGACGCTGGCCATGGATCAGCCCCAATCAACCTCGATAGCCGAGACGCCGTTGATGGAACAGCATCGCGCTGCAGAGGTCAGCCTCGCGGAATTCCAAAATTGTTTGCTGCCCACCGCTTTCTCGGATTTCGAACGCGAATACCGCGCTGCGCGCGAAACCGTCACGCTTTTTGACACGAATTGGCGCGCCATTCTCGAGCTGAGCGGCAAAGATCGCGTTCAATATCTGCACGCGATCACTTCGAACGACATCAAAGCCCTCGCGGACGGCCGAGGCACTCTGGCCCTGCTGCTAAATCCTCAGGGACGCATCCTGGCCGAACTCGAAATCTATGCGCGGCCCGAGAAATTGCTCGTTCTGACCCACGCCTCGCGCCGTGAGAGCACGGCAGCGCTTCTAAACAAATATGTGATCGGCTCGAAGGTCCTGATCGAAGACGTCACCGATCGCATGGGCAGCTTTGCTGTCGAAGGCCCGCGCGCCAAAAGCGTGGTCGAGAAACTATGCGGAGTTTCTCTCGATGGTCTGCTCGAATTTTCGATTCGGGACGTGACAGTCGACGGTGTTTCCTGCTGGCTATTGCGGCGCTCGCATTTCAGCGACACCGGCGCGGAACTCTTCGCGCCGCGCGAAGACCTCGCAGCGCTTTGGCAAAAGGCGCTCACGCAGGTTCGTGCACAAGGCGGCGAGCCCATCGGAATGGGAACACTGAATGCGCTGCGTCTCGAGGCCGGTGTGCCCTGGTTTCCCGCCGATTTCAACGACGCGATGATTCCTCACGAAGCCGCGCTGGAAACCACTCACATCAGCTTCAACAAGGGTTGCTACACAGGCCAAGAAATCGTCGAGCGGGTGCGTTCGCGTGGACACGTCAACCGCAGGCGTGTCCTCATGAAATTTTCGACGGCCATGCCGCCCCCGCCCGGAACAAAATTGCGCGTGGGTGATGTCGAGATCGGCGCCGTCACGAGCGCGGCCTACTCCCCTCGTGCGAGTGCCGCTATTGGTATGGGCTACGTCCGCCGGGAACAGTTTGCGCCCGGAAGCCTAGTTCAGTTTGACGGCGGCTCGGCCGAAGTGCAGGCCAACCCTCAGGCCAAAACGGCCACTTAAAGCATCTTGGGATTAAGGTTTGAGAAAGTCAGGATGGAATCGCCGGTGGATCAGCTCTTGCTCAGATTAAGCGAACCGAGGAAGCTGCCCCGCTGGCGATCAATCTTCTTCTGTAGCTGCAGAATGGAGTAAATCAGAGCTTCGGGTCGGGGAGGACAGCCCGGGACGTAGACGTCGATTGGAATCACCTGGTTTACGCCCTGTACGATCGCGTAGTTGTTGAACACCCCACCCGACGTCGCGCAAGCACCCATGGAAATCGCCCATTTCGGTTCTGGCATCTGAGCGTACAGCTGCTTGATCACCGGCGCCATTTTCTGCGAAACGCGCCCCGCAATGATCATCAGGTCCGACTGGCGCGGTGAACCACGGAAAACCTCGGCCCCGAATCGCGAAATATCGTAGCGCGATGCCGCCATCGACATCATCTCGATCGCGCAACAAGCCAAACCGAACGACATCGGCCAAATCGAGCTGCGACGAGCCCAGTTGACCACCTTGTCGAGCGTGGCAAAAAGGACGCCCCCCTCCTTCAGGAAGTTCGCATCCTCGCCTGGCTTCTCGAGCGTCACGCCTTTCGCGATTTCGACGGCCATCCGGCCTCCGGACTGAACACGACCACACAAATCGTCGAATTTCCGCTTACGCGCTTACAGAACTATTCTGCGCTTTCACGACACAATTTGCAAAGCTCGATAACGGCGGCAGGCTGCTACTGCTGCGGCTGCTGCCCAGGCTGCCCCTGATCTGGCGAGGGCTGGGTCGGCGTCTGCGTGGGCGGACTCTGCGAACCCCCGGGCCCGTTGGCTCCTGCTGGCGCTGCGCCATTGAGACCCGTCGCGGCTGCGCCATTGTTCATGGCTCCCGCCAAACCAGCGCCGAGCCCGTTCAGCAGCGATTGCCCGCCTTGCTGGGCCGCTCCGATACCCTGCTGCACAGCGCGCGCCTGGTCCTCCAGCGGATTCCAGATGAATTCCCAATCTTTATACTTTTTCCCGCCTTTATAGACTTTGACCGATTTCTTGTCGACTTTGCTGGCAATACCGGTGAGAAAGCCGCCAACCACAGGCTCATCCACCGGTCCCGTCGGCTTAAGCAGTGTGAGCGGATTGGGTGTCTGCCCAGGAGAAAAGCCTCCCGCGCCAGCGGTATTGGAGCTGGACGTGATTGACGACCCTGAAAGCGTGGATTGCCCGCCGGTTGCGCCCAGACTGGCAGCTCCCGCCAGTCCTGACAGCGCATTCGTCGCCGGCTGGGCGCCAATGCCTGGCTGCCCTGGAGTCCCATTCAGATTTGGCTGCGTGCAAGGGTTCGCTTGCGCGCTTGTGTTGTTCATGCCGCTCGTGCTGCCCGTGCCGCTCGTTGCGCTGGTTCCGTTCACATTGCTCGTGCTCGCGCCAGAATTACTGGACGCTGTCGACGTCGTCATCTCGCTAAACGCCGTGAATGAACTGGAACCGGAACCGGCTGACTGCTCGCCTGAATCCGAATCCCCGTCGTAAATCACAGCCGGACAGCCTGCCAATTCCATAAAGGCCATCTGTTGCAAGTTTGCATAGCGGACACTTCCGACAATCTGGCCCGAGCCCGTAACGTAAATGAAACGCCACGAGCCGTCCTCGGTGTTCATCGGATCCTTGTAAGCCGCTGTTCTCAAAAAGTGGAGCTCCGGTAGACCAGTTTTCAGGTCATCGAGCGACTGCGGATAATGACCGGTCTTGTGATAATAGAGGCGAATGGCGCGCACGTATTGATCGCCGCGCCAGATCAAGTCGGCTTCGCGATCGCGCCGGCCGGCCGTCAGTGCGTTCTCGACCACGACCTCCGAACTAATTACGATCGCCAGTACCATGAACAACGCCATCAGATACGCGAATCCCGATTCTCTATGGCGCCGCGCACTGCGTCCTGCCATTCGTTTCTCAGCAGACTTCCGGCTCAGCTTGCGGGTGAGCAAAATCACGGATTGGGGCCTTGGTTTGAAACCTCGTCGGGTGCCTGGAGTAGTGGCACCTGCGCGTGGCGCCCTGAAGATATCTCCTGTACATCCGCCGAATCGTTTCCGATATGCACGAGCCGATACTGCCCTAGGAAGGTATCTCCTTCGGACACAACTAGCACGTCATCTCCACTCGTAAAGAAAGCCACACGCTTTCCGGTGGGTGGCCGGCTGGCATAGCCGAAGAAGGCTGCTGGAATCTGCAGCGGGGGAGGTGGAGGTGGTCGCCTGGGCCCCACAAAATCCGCGCGCTCGCTCGGCGACAGAACGGGTTTCGGCGGAGGAGGCGGCATCGCGACAAAGATATTGCGATGCGATCCGGAGTACTCATCCTTGCGAAGTGCCGCCAATTGATCGAGATGCAGCTGCGGCACCTGAACGTCCAGCGGCTGGAAGCGCGTATCGGAAGCGAGCACACCCGTCAGCCCCGGCACCGTGCTCCTGGTGGAGTAGTAGACGGTGCCACCGAGCACAATCAGCAGAGCGACAAAAACATAAAGTTCAGTGCGCTGCGACATTCCCTCAGGTCCTGAAATAAGTGTGCAGTTGAATATCTAACCGAATCGTTCCCGCGGACGCCGAACTCAGATGCAGTTCGTCCACGAGATAGAAGTGCTTCGCCACTTCCAGCCCATTGACGAACCGAATCACCGACGGATAGTCGGCCTCGACACTGGTGCTCATCCCTATCTCGGTCACTCCGCGGTCTTTGATTTCCTTCTCTGTGAACGAGTATCCAGTCGTATGAACACCGGCCTTCGCCGCAATCGCGCTCAGGTCATTGTCGATCTCGGAATAGCCGGTCGCGCCGGGCAAAAACGATTGATTGAAGAATGCGTCGCAATCTTTACCGACCTGCGGGAGCGATGCGCGGATTTTCTCCCCGCGCGCGACGTCCGCCCTGAGAAGTTTCGCCTCCATCGCTAACCGGTCCCGCTCCAGCCGCATCTCTTCCGGACCTTGAACGGAGTTTCGCCACACCAATGCGACTAACACCAGGTCCACTGCCGCCAGAACACACAGTGCGGCACCGACGGCTTTCTTCCAGGTTGGCCAAGCGCTGATTCCGCTCATGTCGTTGCGTACCACACCGTCAGCTCCATCAAGACGCGATCGCCGCTTGTGCCCTGCGAGGGGTGTTCGCTCTGTACAACGAGGCCCGAAAATGTTCGCGACTTCTCAATGGCCTCCAGGAACTGGATCTTCGCGTCGTCGGATAAGGCGCCCACTTGAAGGGTAACTTCGGCGCGTCCGCCCACCAATCGGGGAGATATGGCGATTACTCGCACGCCTGGGGGAAGAGTGTTCTCGAGGTCCATGAAAATTCGTGTCCATGGGAAGCTTCGCGCATCGATTAGGGAATTCAGGAACCCGGAGCGCTGCAGAACCTGTTGCGCCCCCGCACTGCGGAAATAAGCCTCAAGCTCTTGCTGGCGCTCGAGGTCCGTCCGAATTTGCCGCTGCCAGTTCGCTGTCTCGACCCGCAACTCTCGATCAGCCCGCCAGGACCTGTAGGTGACACCCGAAAGCAACAGAAGAGCTATGACCCCAATTGCCCCCGCCACGGTAGCAACCGCGATGAATGGCCGATTGTTCGGCGGAGGGGAACTTGCGAGATTGAGAGAAAGCCTCATTTTGGTTACGACGTTCGCGTCATCATCCAGCCTGCGACAGCATCCAGGCCATGCCGCAGGAGGTCCCTGGCGCCCGGATCAAGGTCCCTTCCGCCTTGCGCATCCGTCATCGAGCCGACGCTAACTTTCAGTTCTCCGTTTAGCGCATTGCAGAACTCCTGCTCCCTTTCGCCAAAACCCGAGAGCCACGCGCGGTCGATTAGTGTGCCCCATGTGTCTTGATAGTAGGCTACGGCCGGGAAAACCTCATCCAGCATCGATTGTGGATCGAGCAGGTGCGCCTCAGCCGGCATATCGGTTGAGCGGTAAACACACAGGCTCGAATCATGGACGACTACGGTCGTGAGTGTCTTCCCGGTCAGCCGAGCCACCATCGCCGCCCCTCGCTCTTCCAGTAGCGGCAGCGCCGCGAGCGTCGAACTCAGCACCACTCCGGCGCGAGCTTCCAAAGATTCGAGAATCTGCTCATACTCTCGAATGATCCTTTGACGCGCCACCGCTGCAACAATCTCCAGATTCCCTTCCCGGCCTCCCTGACGCATCCACGACAGCACAGTCTCGTCCATGTCAAACGGAACGCTCTTCTTGAGCCGCCACTTCAACAGCGGCAGGGCCTCGGAATTGCGCCTCGGCAAATTGTCGAAAGGTAAGATAAAGAGCCTAACGACAGGATCCGGAACAACCAAAGCTACGGTTGCGCCTCGCGCCGGTAGATGATTGAAAACTTTCCGAAGAGCCGAACGGACTGCATCCGGCTGCGTAACATTCGTTTCGACGGGCGACGGCATCACGGAGCCTGCGGGCAGAGGCTCGACAGCGACCCCGTCTAGGCGTCCCCGAATGCTCCCTTCACGTGCCGCCGCCACATACTGTGGCGCTACCTCGACGACCATAGGCGGATGCGGCATCGCGTACAGCCACCGGTCCAGCCGCCGCACTATTTCGAACTGGTAGAGCCGGCTCTCGAATGTCGCCGTACTAGTCAAGGAACGTCACCTTGTTGATTTCCCGTAGGGTGGTCGCCCCGGTGCGCACTTTTCGCAACCCAGATTCGCGCAGAAACATCATCCCCGATTCTCGCGCGGTCCGCTTGATTTCAGAAGTTGGACGCCGTGCGATGATCATCTCCCGAATATGGTCAGAAAGGTCCAGCAGCTCGGTAATCGCCGTTCGACCCCGGAATCCGCTGCCTGAGCAATCGAGGCAGCCGGTTCCCTCGCTGAATGCGATTTGTCCCCATTCCGCGGGATCGAGCCCGGACTCCTTAAGTGTCTCTGGCGAATAACGCACCTGCCGCTTGCAGCTCTCGCAGATCACGCGAACCAGCCGCTGGGCCAGGATGCAATTGAGGGCGGAGACGAAATTATAAGGCTCAACCCCCATATTGATGAAACGGCCAATCACGTCCGTCACGTTATTGGCATGAACAGTTGTGAAAACAAGGTGCCCCGTCAGAGCGGCGTTGATCGCAATCTGCGCCGTTTCCTGGTCCCGGATTTCGCCGACCATGATCTTGTCGGGGTCGTGGCGCAGGATGGACCGAAGACCGCGAGCAAAAGTCAGCCCCTTCTTCTCATTTACCGGAATCTGCGTGATCCCGCGTACTTGGTATTCGACTGGGTCCTCAATCGTGATGATCTTGTCTTCATCGTTCTTGATCTCATTGATGGCCGCGTACAAGGTGGTCGTTTTGCCGGAGCCTGTCGGACCTGTCACCAACACCATCCCGTAGGGCTCGTGAATGTAACGCCGGAAGTGCGCTACCTCATCGGCATCGAACCCCACAACGTCCAACGTCAAGTTCCGGAACTTCTCGCTCAGCGTCTCTTTGTCGAGAACGCGAAGCACGGCATCCTCGCCGTGAACCGACGGCATGATCGACACGCGGAAGTCCACGAAGCGACCCTTATAGCGCACGCGGAACCGCCCGTCCTGCGGAATGCGGCGCTCCGCGATATCAAGCTCGCTCATCACTTTGATTCGCGACAGGATGGTCGCATGCCAGTCCTTGGCCAGCGGCTGCATGGCGAATTGCAACACGCCGTCTATTCGATATTTCACGACGACTTCAGAATTTCGGGTCTCGATGTGGATGTCGCTCGCCCGCCGCTCCAGCGCCGTAAAAATCACAGTGTCCACGAGCCGAACAACCGGGCTTACGCCCGTATCGCTCGTGAGCTTCTCCATCGAAATGTTTTCTTCGCTGTCTTCTTCGTCACCCACAACCTGCAGCGTGAACCCCTCGGTTGCCTGATCGAGTACCCGTTGCGACTGCTCCGTTCGCTTTAACAGGTCGCCGATCTGCGAAACGGTCGCTACCTTGATCTGCAGGCGCTTTCCAAGAAGGAGCGACAGTTCATCCGTCAGTTGCAGTTGGCTCGGGTCAGCCAAAGCAACGACCAGCGTCGAGTCCCTCGACTCAAGCGGCACGAAGTTGTACCGAAACATCATTTCCGCCGGAATGCTTCGGAAAAGCTCCGGGTCGATTCGTTGCTCCTTAAGGTCTATGAACGGGCAGCGATAGCGCTCGGCGAGGCGTTTGGCTTGTTCGCGCTCGAACGTATCATTCGCAAGTCCCGCGGTTGCCGGATTATTGCTGCTTGTAGTTGCCATGACGTCCTACCCCCCAGAACCGACCGAAAGAGAAAACATCGGCAGATACAGCGAAATCAAAATGAACCCCACGACGACGGCCATAACGGCCAGAATCACGATCGGAATCCAGGAAAGCGTTCTCTGCAGACGAGTGCCCACCTCTTCCTCATAAAATTCCGCGACGCTGGTCAGCATCGCGGAAAGCGCACCCGAAGCCTCCCCGACCTCGATCATTTCCAGCGCAAGCCCCGGAACAAGATGAGTCTCCGCGAGGCTCAAATGGAGCGATTGCCCTTCCTTGACGCGGTCAGCCGCCTGTTCCACCGAAGTGGCGACCAGCCGGCTGTCGATTGCCGCCGCCGAAGTATGCAGCGCCGGTACCAACGGAGTGCCGCCCGCCAGCAGTGTCGAGAGCGTCCTCACAAACTGGGCTATCTGCGCCTTGATCCAGATATCTCCAAAAATGGGCGCTCGCGGCTTTAGTTTGTCAATCGCCAGCGCGCCGCGATCAGACCGCGTCCAGACGAAAATAACGGCGGCAGCGATGGCCACCAATCCCACCAAGAGCAAAAAGTAGTTTTTCAGCGGCAAGGCCAACGCGAGCAGAATTTGAGTCGGCGCCGGCAGTGGAACGTTCAGCTGGTGATACAAGTCCGCGAATTGCGGCATGGCGTAGGTGACCACGTAGGTCACCACCAAAAATGCCGTCACAACGAGAACCGCCGGATAGATCAAAGTCGTCAGCAGGCGGCTGCGGAACCCGGTGCTGACACGCAGGTAGGCGATGTACTGGTCCAGAACTCCGGACAGGTTGCCGCTGCGCTCACCGGCGCTGATCACGGTGATATAGACCGGAGGGAACGATCCCTGCTCCGTGAGCGCCTCTGACAAAAGCGCTCCCTCGCGCACACTCTGCCGAACTTCGCTCAGGATTGGCCGCAGCCGGGGGGATGCCGCACGCTCTGTCAGCAGGTCGAGTGCTTTAAGGATCGGCAAGCCAGCTTTGACTAGCGTATTGAACTGCTGATTGAAGATCAGAAAATCGTTGGGCCGGATGACTCTCGCGCGCCGCGCCTGGCTGAATACCGCCAGCAGGTCGAAGTGATTCCTGACCGAGAACACGTAGAGGCCGCGTTCGGAGAGCTTCTGACGTGCCTCATTCTCCGACTGTGCCGTCTCCACTTGCTGGAAAACACGACCTGTGGTGTCGCCGACTTTGCAAACGAATTCAGCCATTCAGTCCCACGAAGCGCCCCCGAGTCCGCGCAGAGCTTAGCATACCCTTTTTCCAGCCAAGACTGAGGGCTTGAGAACAACTGGTTAATTGGATGTGACAATGGCTAAAAGGCTGTATCAGTCCTCGTCGAGCCCACGAATTTCCTCGAGCAAACCGATGCCTGTGATAAATTCGCCGCTGTTTCGGATTTCTCTAAAATCGAGTTCGTGCGAGCCGCATGGAGCCTATTTCTCATTTTTTCTACTCCGATCGTCTGAAACTCCAGTTCTGGGATTACGGTCAGGACGAAAAGCCTTCCTTGGTGCTCGTTCACGGCGGGCTGGACCACGCTCGAAGTTGGGATTGGGTCGCGCGTTCACTTCGGGAGCAGTATCACGTCTACGCCCTAGACCTGCGCGGACACGGGAATAGCGCCTGGGCGCCCGGCGCGATGTATAGCTTGGCCGAACACATCCTCGATCTCTCGGCCTTGCTCGACATCATCAACGACTTCCCCATCCGTCTCGTCGGCCATTCCCTCGGCGGCGGAATCGTCTTGAACTACACCGGCGTGTACCCCAACAGGGTGCACAAAGCAGTCTCGATCGAAGGCCTCGGTGCTCCTCCCGACCACCGTCTCCATGGCCCGGCGTCGGAGCGCCTGCGCTATTGGATCGAAGAGATTCGCGGCCTCGAAAAGCGTCAGCCCAAAACTTATCCAAACCTTCACGCGGCGATCACCCGGATGAAGGAGGCGAACCCTCATCTCTCGGACGAACTCGCGCGGCACCTAACTCTGCACGGCACAAATTGGGAAGCTGACGGGTCCCTCGTCTGGAAATTCGACAACTACGCCCGCGCCTTCCCACCGTACGGCCACAGAATTGAGGACACGGTCGAACTACTCAGCCAAATCACCTGCCCAATTTTGTTCTTCTGGGGACTCGAAAGCTTTTTGCCAATCCCCGATTCAGACCCGCGCAAGGCGGCAATCCGCAACAGCCGGCTGATAAGGGTTGCAGGGGCAGGCCACTGGGTACACCATGACCAACTGGAGCTGTTCCTGAAAGAAACAATCGCGTTTCTAAGAGATTGATTGACCGTTGACCGTGCTCGGAACGCGATTCCCCTTGATTCGAAAACGCGGTTCTACCGAATCACGCCGGTTTCATCATCTTGGCGGCCATCTTCGCTACGAATCCGCGCGGTGCCAGCCTCTGACTTTCAACCATCAATCGGTTTCTCGTGCCGGAGATTACGAGACTCTTCCCTTTCGCCAACCCCTCGAGCCCCGCCCTCGCTACTTCGTCGGCCGTCTGAGCTACTCGAAACGCGCGATCTGGCTGCTGCGCCACCTGCTGAAATTCCGTGGTCGTTGACCCGGGGCAAAGAGCGCAAACGTGCACCCCAAGCGGGCGCAGCTCCTCCGCGATCCCACCGGCGAAGATCAGGTCGAACGCCTTAGTCGCTGCGTATGCCGAAATGAATGGCACCGGCTGAAACGCCGCCGTCGACGCGACAATCATGATGTCGCCGTGCCCTCGCCGCACCATTTCGGGAACGTACAGACGCGTCAGGTCCACCACCGCCGAACAATTCACCTGCACCATTTCCAGCAGCCGATCCCGAGGCGCCTCATGAAAATCGCCATAGACGCCGAACCCGGCGTTGTTGATCAGCACTTCCACCTCAATTCTCTTCCCCGCCGTGAACTCGTGAATCTGGCTGGATGCTTCGGCCTGGCCGAGATCGGCAGCGAATACCTCAGTTCGCACGTCATGCTTGCCCGAAAGCTCGCTCGCCAGTTGCTGTAGTCGGTCGGTGCGTCGCGCGGTTAGAACAAGATGCGCGCCGCCCGCTGCCAGCTGTTTAGCCATCGACCAGCCGATGCCCGCGCTCGCTCCAGTCACCAAAGCCCATTTGCCTGCCCATTTTCTCGCTGAATTAGCGCCCACAAACGCCTCCCCCATGGTGAAGAGGCTGAAATTATAGTTGGGATTGGCTTGAAGCGGAAAAAACGCCGCCCGCCAGGCAGCCCGGTCTCGGGCGCTACGCGCGATCGACGCGCTGGACCACGACGTTCCGAACGCGCTGCGCCTGGTCCTTGAGGCGAGTGAGTAGGTGGCGCGCCCAGGCGAATTCGGCAGCCAGCACGCCAAGTCCGAGGACGACGAAGAGCCACCCAGGCCCCGGGGTGACTACCATTACGATACCTAGGGCGATTAGAAGGAAACCGAAGCAGATCCGCGCGACGCGTTTCGCTTGTTGCATTGTCTTGATCAGCATTGCGACTCGCCTCGCTATCCTTATCGGCTCATCTGCTGTTAACTTTGATGCCGGTGCCACTGCAAAGATGCAACAGGCGTGTGAAATATTCGTTAAACGTTCAGCACGCGTGCTGCCAACACGAAGGTTACTTGCCGAACGTATATACGCTGCTGATAATGGACTTTGCTCGCGCGTTACCCGCACCCAAGATTTTCAAATTCCAATTACGGGAAGTTTTTACTCTCGAGGAATGAAAAAATGGAGCTTCTGAGCGCAAGGATGGAAATTCCCGAAGGCGCAAATTTAATTTTGGGTCACGCGCACTTCATCAAGACCGCTGAGGATTTGTACGAAGTCGTCGTCAACACTGTACCCGGCGCGAAGTTCGCCATCGCCTTCAACGAAGCCTCCGGCCCGTGTCTCGTTCGCGTGGAATCCAATGACGACGAATTGCGTCGCGTCGCTATCGCCAACGCTCAGGCGCTGGCTGCAGGACACGCGTTCGTCCTGCTGATTCGTCATGCATACCCGATCAACCTGCTCAGCCGCGTTCGCGATTGCTTTGAGGTTTGCTCCATCTTTTGTGCTACCGCCAACCCGGTCGAGGTAATCCTCGCGCAGACTCCACAAGGACGCGCCGTGATCGGCGTCGTCGATGGCAGCTCCCCGAAAGGCGTCGAGCAGCCGGAAGACGCGAAGTGGCGCCACGATTTCGTCCGCAAAATTGGCTACAAGCTGTAATTCGAACGGCACCTGGCTAATGCCTACGCCCGGTCGAGCGCGTTCGACCAGCCGTATTGGAGCGCGTATTGTTTCCGAACAGCTTGGCGGGATCACGAATCAGACAGAACGCCGAAAACCGGAAAGCGTCAAAACTTGAAAACCACTCCCACTGAAATCTTGGGGTTGTATTGGAACACGTCGAAGAAGCGCGTCCCGACTAGATCGCCTTCGATTCGGTAAGCCAATCTTCGATTACGGGAGTCGATATCGATGCCGCCGCCCGCTTCGAAGGCGAACGCCCCTTCTCCTCCGTAAGGCATCTTAGGCGTCGCATGGCCTCCGCCCGCTAGACCGTGCAGCCAGACTTCCGCGCTTCGCAGTGCGCGATGCCGAATTCGCCCGCCGCCCATCCCGAGAAATAGTGATGAGTTCGTGCCCGCCTCCGAACCGAACGTCGCCGCGATCTCGCCGTCCAGCCCGTACCAGCGGTCTCGCGGGTAAAACGCCACCGAAGCATTAAAACCGTTCGTATTCTGTGTCAGATTGGGCAGCTCGAAAAAGCGAAGGTAGGTATACCCGACGTACGCTTCTGCGTTGGTCTCGAATCCCACTCCTTGAACGCCTTGCGCGCCGGCCGCAATCGCAGAGACGGCGATCAGGCCGCACACAATCGCCAGATTCCTCACCGCCGTTTTTCCGACCTGGCCCATTGAAGCCCCCGCCCCCCAATTCAATTAAACCGGGCCGCAGATGGCGTGTCCACTGATTCAAGAGACGCGAGTGCGCGGGAATCACTAGGCCCCAGACCTCTGCCGCCGAGCCAAATTGGCCCTTTCGTACCCCGCTGCACCGTTCGCCGTCTATTGACCTAAGTAAGCGCCTTTGCTACGATTTGCTCGCTGCTTCACAGCAGCGCTTATCCAGAGTGGCTGAGGGGACAGGCCCGAGGAAGCCACAGCAACCTGGCGCTAGAGCCAAGGTGCTAATTCCTGCCCAGTGGGGAGAGATAAGATCCTCAACTGACCGGATCCCGGTCGATTGATGATTCAACTCCCAAACTGAAGTAAAACACGGCTGGGGCTGGCCGATTGTGCCGGCTCAAGCTGCAATCGTTGTACACAGGCCTAGCGACCCGTTGCCGTCCGTCGGCGAACAGTCGCATCCAACAGGGAGGGAGTGACGCAAATGAAGTTCTCAACCAAGGCAATTCATTCGGGCCAACCATCAGAACCGGAAACCGGCGCCCTCGTTGCACCAATTTTCCAGACCTCCACCTACGAACAGGAATCGCCGGGTCATGACAAAGGATTCTCTTACTCGCGCACAAACAATCCCACGCGCCAGCGCCTTGAGGGTGTGCTCGCTGAGCTCGAAGGCGTTCAATATGCTGCGGCCTTCTCTTCCGGCATCGCGGCCGAGAATGCGGTTCTGCAAGCCTATCTTCGGCCAGGCGACGAGGTCGTCATTCCCGTCGACGTCTATGGCGGCACTTACCGCATCCTGAACAAGGTCTTCCAGCCGATCGGCGTCGTGGTCAAGCAAATCGACACAAGCGATCTCTCAGCCGTCGAGCGCACCCTTACCAACAAGACGCGCTTCCTGTGGATCGAATCCCCGACCAACCCGCGCCTGCTGATAACGGACATACAGGCCGCCAGCAGAATCGCCCACGCGAACGGCGCCCTCGTCGTCGTGGACAATACCTTTGCAACTCCCTACTTCCAGCTGCCATTCGAGCTTGGCGCCGATATCGTCGTCCATAGCGTCACAAAATATCTCGCCGGCCATTCCGATACGGTTCAAGGGGCCGCCTTGGCCAAGGACCCCACCGTTTTCGAGCCCATTAAGTTCCTCCAAAACGCAACGGGTGCAGTCCCCTCGCCTTTCGATTGTTGGCTCACTCTGCGCGGCATCAAAACTCTCGAACTGAGGATGGAGCGCCACCAGGAAAATGCTGTGGCCATCGCTCGGTCCTTGGAAGGACATCCGCTCGTGCGCCACGTCTACTACCCTGGGCTCCCGGGCCATCCCGGTCACGATATTGCCCGTCGCCAGATGAGCGGCTTCGGCGGTATGGTCTCGATCGATCTCGACGGCACCATCGATGAAGTTGCGTCGTTTGCCTCATCTCGACGCTATTTCACCTTGGCCGAGAGCCTCGGCGGCGTGAAGGCCTTGATCTGCCATCCCGCTACCATGACGCACGCGTCGATTCCGCCGGAGGCTCGCGCCGAACTCGGCCTGTCAGATACGCTGCTTCGTCTCTCGCCCGGTTGCGAGAATGCCCAAGATCTCGTCGATGATCTGGTCGAGGGTCTCGCCGAGTTGGAACGAGCGCGCTCCTCGCGAAGGCCAGTCAGCGCAACCGCCCGCTAGCGGGACGCGTTCATTCAGCAGACTTCTGGAGGGCGTTGTGCTTCGGCTCGTGGCACGCGTTGTCCCTTGTCTTCTGCTATAGAATGTCGCGGCCCGAATGGGAACGAATTCCGAAAAGGTTCGTTGGGGAATACTGGGCGTGGCCGCGATCGCGGTTCGCCGGGTAATTCCTGCCATGCAGCGCGGTCAGCGGTGCGAAATTGCCGCAATCGCATCCCGCGACCGAACAAAAGCCGAGGAAGCCGCGCGCAATCTCGGCATCCCTAAGGCTTACGGATCCTACGACGAGCTACTGGCTGACCCGGATATCGATGCCGTCTACAATCCCCTACCCAACCACCTGCACGTTCCGTGGTCGATCCGCGCCGCCGAAGCCGGCAAGCACGTCCTTTGCGAAAAGCCCATCGGCCTAACGGCCGACGAAGCCCGAAGGCTGCTCGAAACCCGAGATCGCACCGGCGTCAAAATCGCCGAGGCTTTCATGGTGCGCTGCCATCCGCGCTGGCTGCGCGTACGCGAGCTGATTGCCGCTGGCCGGATCGGCCAACTGCGCGCAATTCACATCGCGCTCGGCTATTTCAATCGCGACCCCCAAAACGTCCGCAACATCGCCAACTACGGCGGGGGAGCCCTGCTCGATCTCGGCTGTTACGCCGTGACTCTGTCTCGCTTCCTCTTCCGCGAGGAGCCGCTTCGGGTTTCGGGGCTTGTTGAGCGAGACCCGCAGCTGGGAACCGACCGGCTGACGTCCGCGATCGTGGAATTCCCCAGCGGCCGTTCACTTTTCACCTGCAGCACGCAGCTGTCGTATTTTCAGAGCATGGAACTCCATGGCGCCACTGGAACCATGCAACTGGACAAGTTGATCAATCCGCCCACTGACGCACCTTCCCGAATCGTGATCTATGACGGCCCCGAGCGCTTCAATACCGACCCGGTCGTCGAAGCGATACCTGTCTGCAACCAGTTCACGATCCAGAGCGATCTCTTCTCCAAGGCGGTTCTCGAAGACGGTGAGGTTCCGGTTCCGCTCGAGGATTCGGTGCGAAACATGGCGGCAATCGACGCCATCTTCCGCTCCGCTGCATCCGGAAATTGGGAAACTCCGTGATGAACTTGACGCAGCCGTCGCGCGCCCAGGCTATGCGCGCGACTTGCGGGCGGTAATCACGCTGTAGTCGGCCACAGTTTCTCGATAGGTCAGTTCCCCGAAGCCAGCACCGCCGAGAAACGACTCCATTTCTGCAATCGAGTAGTAGCGCCCTTCCGTCCCCGCCATCAGAAACACAGAATGCGCCGCAATCGGCAACGGCCCAGTCTTCTCACGATTCAAGTGACGGTCGTGCACTACGATCATTCCTCCTGGCGGCAGCGCCGCAAACGACTTACCGACCAGTTGCTTAACCGTCGGAATCGCCCAGTCGTGCAACGCATTCGAAAACAGGTGCACGTCATAGCCGGCTGGCAGCGCTCCCTCAAACATATCGCCCGCAACCACACCCACGCGTTCCGCAAATCCCCGCTTCGCGATACTCTTCCGCGTGACTTGGTCCACGGGCGCTCGATCAAATACCGTTGCTTGCATGTGCGGATGCGCCGCTGCTATGCAACAGGAATAAATCCCTGAACCTCCACCGATGTCGAGAAGATGCCGATAACGCTTCAGGTCGAGCCCCGCCGCCAACGCCGGGCCCGCGTACATCCCGCGGCAGTCCATGGTCCCGGTGAACTCTTCGGCAAACGTGTCGTCTAGCATCGATTCCGCCCATGGCTTGCCCATCTTGTTCGCCGCGAAACCAGTGGGTTTGTCCGTGCGCAACGTCTGAAGCAGCCCCTGATAAACCGGCCGCTCCCGAAAATGCGTGAAGTAAGGCCCCAAAAACCATGGCGACTCCCGAACGAGAAACTCCCGCGCACTTTCTGCTAGCCGAAACGTGTCGTCCTGCTTCTGCACCAATCCCATTGCGCACACCAGCGTCATCATTACGTCCGCCGGCCGCTCGGCAACTTTCAGCGACTCGCAAATCGCTGTCAGACTTGCCGGCGCCTTCGCTAGCCAACTGAATAGATCCAGCTCCACGAGCGCCACCGCAAAAAGCTCCGGCGCGTAGATCCCATCGCGCTGTCTAAGAATCACATTCGGTTCGGTTTTCGGTCTTCGAGTCAGATCATCCATGGTCACATCGTAAAACAGTTCGAAACGGCTTCGCGCCGCATTTCAGTCCGTCCCGTCGAGTTTTTCTCGCCGCAGCTCACCGCGATTTTGCTATTGTTGAGAACCGAAACGGACGCTTAATGCAGATCCGCCACGACTGGACGCGCGACGAAATCCGCGCAATCTACCAACTCCCCGTGCCTGAGCTCATCTTTCAGGCCCAACTCGCGCATCGCGAATTTCACAAGCCTGCGGAAGTCCAACTCTGCCGCTTGCTCTCGATCAAGACCGGCGGTTGCCCCGAGGATTGTGCCTACTGCTCGCAAAGCGCTCGCTACAAAACCGGGGTCGCCCGCGAACCGCTGATGAACACCCCGGACGTCCTCGCTGCCGCTCAGCGCGCCAAAGCCGAAGGTGCCACGCGGTTCTGCATGGGCGCCGCTTGGCGCCAAGTCGCCGACGGCCCCGATTTCGATCATGTCCTCGAAATGGTCCGCGGCGTCGCCGACTTGGGAATGGAAGTCTGCTGCACCCTCGGCATGCTCACCGAATCGCAAGCCGCGCGCCTCAAGCACGCCGGCCTCGCGGCCTACAACCACAACCTCGACACCTCGCCCGAATTTTACGGAGACATCATCACGACCCGCGTCTACGAAGATCGCCTGCGGACAATCGCCAATGTGCGCAAAGCCGGAATCACGGTCTGCTGTGGGGGGATTCTTGGCATGGGCGAAACCGACGAAGACCGGATCAGCCTCCTCGAGCAGCTCTCGCATCTCGATCCGCATCCCGAAAGCGTGCCCATCAACATGCTCGTCGCCAACGAAGGCACCCCACTAGCGAACGCGCCCGAGCTCGATCCCATGATCATGGTCCGCACGATCGCCACCGCGCGCATCCTGATGCCTGCCTCGCGCGTCCGCCTCGCTGCCGGACGCCGCGAATTATCCCGTGAAGCCGCCGCCCTTTGCTTCCTTGCAGGCGCAAATTCGATCTTCATGGGCGAAAAACTCCTTACCACTCCCAATCCCACCGTCGATCAAGATGAGGCGCTGCTCGAAGATCTCGGCCTCAAAGCGATGCAGGGCGCCTGAATGGGCGCTGATGCCATGCAGCATCGCATTCGGCGCGAACTCGACGCATTGCGTGACGCCTCGCAGTTCCGGACCCTTGAGTGCATCACCGGCGTCAATCTTTCCTCGAATGATTATCTCGGGCTCGCAGAGGATCCTCGCCTCAAGCAAGGAGTTGCCGAAGCTGTCCAGCGCGCCCCAGCTGTCGGTAGCACCGGCTCACGCTTGCTCTCGGGTAACTCGCCCGAATGGGAATCCCTCGAAGAAAATTTCGCTGAATTCGCAGGTACGGAAGCTGCCCTCTATTTCGGCTCGGGATACGCGGCCAACATCGGTTTGCTCGGCTCGTTACTCGGCCCTGGCGATATTGTCTTCTCCGACGCCTTCAATCACGCCAGCCTGATCGATGGAATTCGGCTTTCCCGCGCCACCAAAACCATCTACCCGCATCGCGACCTTCGATTCTTGGAGAACGCCCTGCGCGACCACGCCGGCGAACCCGGAGCGCGCATCATCGTCACCGAAAGCATCTTCAGCATGGAAGGCGATATCGCGCCCATCGCGGAATTACTTCAGCTCGCCCGCAAATATTCCGCCGCCCTCCTGCTCGACGAAGCGCACGCCACTGGCGTTTGCGGTCCACAAGGCCGTGGCCTGGCAGCTCAACTCGACGCCCAGCGCGAGATTCTCGCGATTGTGCACACCTGCGGGAAGGCGCTCGCCAGCGCCGGCGCCTTTGTGTGCGGCAGCCGAGCGCTCAAGGACTATCTCGTCAACCGCGCCCGCACCTTCATCTTCAGCACGGCCATGCCTCCCTATTTCGCGGCCCAAATTAAAGCCGCTCTCGACCTCGCGCGCGAAGCCGACGATCGCCGCACGCATCTGCGTGATATTTCAGCCACCCTGCGCGACAAGCTCGCCGCGGCCGGCCTGAACATCGGAACCACCGCCACTCACATCGTTCCGGTCATCTTCGGCAGCAACGACTCAGCCCTTCACGCCGCCAGCGAACTTCAGCGCAGTGGCTTCGCCATTCGCGCCATTCGCCCGCCCACGGTTCCAGCCGGCAGCGCCCGCATCCGCATCTCGCTCACCAGCAAGATCACACACGACGAAGTCCGCCGCCTCATTGCCGTTCTTAGTCGCTCCGCCACCGGCCAAGCCGCGGCATCGCCAGCCACTGCCGTGCATGCCTGAGCGTTTTTTCATCACGGGCACCGACACCGGAATCGGCAAGACCACCGTTGCCGCGCTCCTCTGCGCCGCCCTCGACGCCATTTACTGGAAGCCGATTCAAACCGGCTCGCGCGAAGGCACCGACCGGCGCACCGTCATGCGACTGGCGCAACTCCCCAGCTCGCGAACTGTCCCGGAAAACTACATTTTCTCGCCACCCGTCTCGCCGCATCTCGCCGCGCAACGCGCGGGCGTCCGCATCGAATTGCGCAAAATCAAGATGCCGCTACTTCCAGCACGCCAAAATCTCATTGTCGAAGGCGCCGGTGGCGTCCTCGTCCCAATCAACGACAATCAGCTTATGATCGACCTCATGCATCAGCTCAAATTGCCCGTTCTCCTCGTCGCGCGCACTTCCCTCGGCACTATTAATCACACGCTGCTCTCGCTCGCAGCCTTGCGCACCGCGCGGCTAAGAATTCAGGGCGTGATCATGGTCGGCTCGCCCGACCGCCTGGAAAATCGCCGCGCCATCGACCACTATGGCCGCGCGCCTGTGATCGGCCTCGTACCGTTTCTGAAAACCCTGAATCGCCATACTCTTCTCAACGTGTTTCAAAAGAATTTCGATCGCGACGCTTTTCGCTCATGAACTCAAACGCACCTTCGCCGCTTCGCATCTGGCACCCATTCACCCAGGAAGCCCTCGACCCGCCTCCCCTCCGCGTCACGCGTGCCGAAGGCGTCTTCCTCTACACTGACGATGGCCGCCGTTTCATCGACGGAATTTCCTCCTGGTGGGTGAATCTTCACGGTCACGGACATCCCGCCATCGCCGGCGCGATCGCCGCGCAAGCTGCCAAAATCGATCATGTCTTGCTCGCGGGCTTCACGAACGAAGCTGTCGAAAATCTCGCGACGGCCCTCCACAAAGTCCTTCCGCGCAATCTCGAACACATTTTCTTTTCCGACGATGGCTCGACCGCCGTTGAAGTGGCCCTCAAAATGGCTGTGCAGTATTTCCAAAACATCGGCCGCCCGAAAAAACGATCGATCGTCGCGCTCGATCACGCCTACCACGGCGACACCGTGGGCGCGATGTCCGTCGGCGCCGACTCTACCTTCAACGACGCCTTTCGCGGCCTCATGTTCCCCGTTCATCGCGTGGATTCCGCCTATTGTTATCAGTGTCCGGTGGGAAAAACCCGTGCCACCTGCAACATTGACTGCCTCGATCAGCTTGCTCGCCTGCTCGAAGAAAAGCACGCCGAAATAGCCGCCGTAATCGTCGAACCGCTGCTCCAGGGCGCCGGCGGGATGATCGTCCATCCGGTGGAATTTCTGCAGGGCGTTCGAAAGTTGTGCGCGGAACACAACGTTTTGCTGATCGCTGACGAAGTGCTCACCGGCTTCGGGCGCTGTGGAAAAATGTTCGCGTGTGAACTCGCCGGCATCGCTCCCGATCTGATGTGCCTGTCAAAGGGTTTAACCGGCGGGGTTCTTCCGATGGGCGCGACCGTCTGCACTTCTCAAATTCACGACGCATTCGTCAGCGCCGATCGCAGCCGCACCTTCTATCACGGTCATTCCTACACGGGGAATCCCATCGCAGCCGCGGCGGGCCTCGCGAGCCTTCAAATCTTCGAGCGCGAGCCGGTCTTCGATCGCATCAATTCAATCGCGCAGATTCATCGTGAACACCTCGCGGCGATCCGCAATCATCCGGCCGTTGGAGACGTTCGCTCGATCGGCACGGTCGCCGCGGTCGAGTTGAAAGCCGACGACGCCGGCTACACTTCGAAGCTGCGTCCCAAGCTCTACAAATTCTTTCTCGAAGCCGGAGTTCTGCTGCGCCCTCTCGGCAACATTATTTATGTGCTGCCGCCCTACGCGATCACGCCGGACCAACTGCATCTCATCCACGATCGCATCGTCGACTCGCTCGCTCTCTGCCGGGACTAGCGTCAAGCTCAACGCGTGTCCATCACCACCCCGTCGGCTGCTTGTATGGCAGCGCGAGCTGCACTCCTTCAATTTGAAGGATCTTGCCGTTTCGAATCTTGAAAAATTCCGCGACCTCGACGCTGAACGGTCGCAGCGCCGACTGCGGCATCGGAATTTGGCCCACACCCGGCACGTCCGCGAACTTCACCGTTCCCGGGTGATTGAACATGAAAAAACCGCCCGCAATCCCCATTTTCTCGTCCACGATCAAAATTCGCCTGGGATTCACCGACTTGATGTAAGCCCAGATTTTCGTGTTCATGTTGTCGTGGCAGCTCATTGCGGCCGGATTGAACGACCCGTGTCCCCAACCCTCGTTATACGAGGGATTGTTCGTATCCTGAACGCCGTCGAGAATACGGTTGCAGTTCGGATCGAAAGGCACTTTGTCCGCGGACAGGCTGACGATCCCGTCAAAATACGCGTTTACCGCCTTCTCCATTGTCTGCCGTGACGACTTCTCCGAAGGCTTCAGCGGCGTAACCCAAACCTCGTTGGGATGACCGAATTTTTCCAGGTCCTGCGCTGGCTGCGCGCCCCGGCGCACGATCGTTTCTACCTGCGTGATCTTCTTGCCTACCACTTTCAGCCGCACCACCAGAATCGCTGGCGTGCCATTTTCGCGAATAGTCGCCTCGACGCCCGCCTCTCCCGATTGCGGATCGACAAAATACAATTTGTACGTCCCCATCCCGCTGATCGTCCGCCACAGCGCATCGCCTAGCTTCAGCGGAATCGTGTTCTCCGTAAATTTCACGTTCGCGGCCACCGGCAGCCGGCTCGGATCGTGCGCCACGAGCGCGCTCAAATATTGGTCGATGAGGCCTGTCAGACACGCGTAATCACAACTTCCCGCCGAGCTTGCTTGCGGCACGGCTGCGGCAGCAATGTCCCCTCGACGGCCTTCCCACACCAAAAACACCCCTAGAATCAAGGCGCCCATCATGATGATTCCCAGCAACCGAGATCGCATTCGCATCAGTTATTGCCTCCGGTTTTGATTCGTATTAAAAAGCTTCGCATTACCCAGCCGACGCCTCTTCCATGTCCCGCACCATATACTGCGCCGCCGCAATGAACAGCAGCCCGCCAACCAGTGTCGATATCGCTGCAGTCGCAGTCGAATACCGAATCACGTCCACTCCCAGCCGGGCGTGATAATGATCGTTGAACACGCCCATCAGATACGGCCCGAATCCCAGCCCTAACAATTCCGAAATCAAATAAATTACCGACGTCGCAAACGCCCGCATGCCTACCTTCACCACCGAATGCGACACGCCCACGATCGGCCCCACGTGCACCGGCGACATGGTCGACACGATCGTCATTCCGACTAAGCAGGGAAACAATCCCCGTGCGAATGAAAACAGCAGCACTCCGGGCATCGCCAGAATCGAGCAGATCGCCGACACGTAGATTCTCCACCGGACGTCTTTTCGCCCCGCCCAATCCGAAAGATATCCTCCAACCAGCGTGCCAACCAGCCCGCCTGCGGTTCGCAGCGTACCAATGTACGTCCCAATGTCCTTGGTATTGAGGTGATGGATCCTGCCGAGAAACGGCGCAGTCCAAGTCCCAAACCCGAATTGCGTGAACGTCGTGAAGCAAAAACCAATCAGCAGCAGCATGTAACATTTCTGCCGCAGCATGAACCGCATCGTATCTCGCAGGTTTTGCTGGCTCGTATCTACGCGTTTGATTTCACTCCGTCCGCGCTGCGGCTCTTTCACGGTGAATCGGAAAAGCAGCGCGACGAGCAAACCCGGAATCCCCGCCACCAAGAACGCATCGTGCCAGCCGTAATACTGGTTCACCCATCCGCCAACGAACGCGCCGAGAAACCCTCCCATCACTGGCCCGAGCTGATAGATCGCCATGGCGCTCGATCGCTTGTCGCCCGGATACAGGTCCGAAATCATCGACGACGACGGCGCCGTGCCCGCTGCCTCGCCGATTCCGACTCCGAATCGTGACAGCGTCAGTTGCAGCGCATTTCGCGCCACGCCACTCAGCGCGGTCATGCCGCTCCAAATCACCAGCCCCCAGGTAATGATTGAGCGCCGGTTGCCTCGATCCGCCCAACGCGCCACCGGCGCCGCAAGAATCGAATAAAGGATTACGAACCCAAACCCGGAGATGAATCCCATCACCGAGTCAGAAAGGTGATAGTCGTGCTTGATCGGATCGATCAGAATGTTGATGACTGTGCGATCCAGGAAGTTCAGCGAATAGATCAGCGTTAGCATTCCCAGCGCGTACATCGCGGACAGCGAAATCGCGCTGCTAACTTTCGCGCTTTCCTTCGCCTCTCTGGTGCCGGCAGGCAATTCAGCCATTCGCCAATCTCGCCTTCGCCGCGCGTTCCGCGCCGCAAATCCACACACGAGCCTCGCGAAACCGGCGCGCTTCGCGGAGCCTATGTCGCCTCCGCCGCTGCGTCAACGCGAGATTTGGCCCACTTTGTATACATTTTCATTCATCGCCCGCGCGCACAGCCGTCGATTGACATCAGCCATCTTTGGAGATAAGAACAGCGATTGCACTTGTGGGCGCGCGCTCGCGCGGTCATCGCCGCCGGTGGGCGCCCGTTCAAGCCTTCGCCGGGTTGCGGCATTCAGGAGGACGGCAATGGTCATCGACGTTCACGGTCATCTCAGCGCGCCTGATTCGCTCTACGTCTACAAAGCCAACATCCTCTCGCACCGCGGCTCACACGGCCGTGGCAAAGTCGAAATCAGCGATGACGAAATGATTGCCTTCCTGAGGGAGCCGACGTTTAACACGGGTAAATCGCATCTCGATCTCCTGCAAGAAGTCGGCACCGACATGCAGCTTCTCTCGCCCCGTCCATATCAAATGATGCACGCCGAAAGGCCCGCCAGGGTCTCGCAATGGTTCATCGAGGAGTGCAACAACCTCGTCGCCCAGCAATGTCGTCTGTTCCCAAATGTTTTCAAAGGCGTCTGCGGCCTGCCCCAGGAGCCCGGTGCGAGTCCCAAGAACTGCATTCCCGAGCTCGAGCGCTGCGTAAAGGAATTCGGCTTCGTCGGCTGCCTGATCAATCCCGATCCCAGCGAAGCCAGCGATTACGCCACTCCCAACATGGGCGACCAATATTGGTATCCGCTGTACGAAAAACTCGTCGAGCTCGACGTTCCCGGTTACATCCACGGCGCCGGTTGTCGCTCGGTTCGCCACAGCTATTCCACCCACTTCATCAACGAGGAAACCATTTCCGTCGTCGCACTCGCCGGTTCCCGCGTCTTCAAGGATTTTCCGAAGCTCAAATTGATCTGCTCGCACGGCGGCGGTGCCGTTCCCTATCATGCTGGCCGCTTCCAGGCGCCCTCGCTGCGCCGCGGCGGCGAAACCTTTATGGACGGATTGCGCAAACTCTACTTCGACACCGTCCTTTACACGCCGCTCGCTTGCGAGCTCCTGATCAAGACCGTCGGCGCGGAGCGTTGCGTCTTCGGTACCGAGCGCCCCGGTGTCGGCACCGCCAAAGATCCCAAATCCGGTAAATGGATGGACGACGTGAAAGTCTACATCGACGGCTTTGATTGGCTCAGCGCCGCCGACAAGAAAACAATTTTCGAAGACAACGCGAAGAAGCTGTTCAATCTGAGCGTCGGCGTAAAAACCGCCGCATAGACGACTCCGCGCCCAACGCGCCGAGTAGCGCCATCCAACCGAAAAGAGCGAAGGACACCATGTCCGTGAAATACAGAGCCGATCAAGTGGGCAGCTTCCTTCGCCCAACCGAACTGATCGTCGCCCGCCGCGCAGACCCACCCGATCCCGAGCGCCTTCACGCCGTCGAGGATCAGTCCATCCTCCGTGTCCTAGCCAAGCAAAAGGAACTCGGATTCGAAATTTTCACCGACGGCGAATTTCGCCGCAGCAACTTCATGGGCGATTTCACCGATGCCGTCGAAGGTTTCGATTTCGGCGAAGGCCTGCCCCGCACGTGGAAATCGCAGGGCGAGCAGCACCAGGAAGGCGCAGGCCCGCTTCGCTCGAGCACGCCAGGTCGCATGGGTCCCGTGCGCGGAATCGTCTTCGAAAAACTTCGCGCCGTCCGCCCGCTCACCGGCCATGAGCTGCCGTTTCTGAAGCAGCACAGCCCGGGCGACATCAAGATGACGCTCCCAAGCGCCACCCAGTTCCCCGCCATCGCCTTCAAGCGCGGCACCACCGACAAAGTCTACGCAAATCACTCCGAGCTGTTGTGGGACATCGTCGAAATCATGAAAAAGGAAGTCGCCTGCCTCGCCGCCGAAGGGGTCAAATACATCCAGCTCGACGCGCCGCGTTACAGCTACTTCATGGACCCCAAGTGGCGCGAATGGATTCGCACGGAAATGCAGGTTGATCCCGACGCCTTCCTCGATGAGTCGATTCGCGCGGACAATGCCTGCTTCGAGGCGGCTCGGCGCCCCGGCGTCACGCTCGCGATCCATCTTTGCCGCGGAAACAGCCGCAGCCATTGGTACGCCGAAGGCGGCTACGATGGCATCGCCGAAAAACTCTTCAGCACGATGACTGCTGACCGCTTTCTGCTCGAATACGATGACGCTCGCTCCGGCACCTTCGAGCCGCTGCGCTTCGTCCCGCGCAACAAAATCGTCGTGCTCGGCTTGGTCAGCTCGAAACGCGCCGAGCTCGAAAATCAGGACTTGATCGTGCAACGAATCAAAGAAGCCGCGCGCTTCTTGCCGCTCGAAAATCTGACGCTCAGCCCCCAGTGCGGCTTCGCGTCCACACTCGAAGGCAATCTTCTGACCGAAGATCAGCAGTGGGCCAAGCTTCGTCTCGTCGTGGATACGGCCCGCCGAGCCTGGAGTTGATAGTCTGTCAGGCCGCGCAGACCAACGGAGGATATAAGCCATGGCAAAAGTGGTTCTCGGCATGGGTTCGTCGCACGGCCCGATGCTCTCGACTCCGCCCGACATGTGGCACTTGCGCGCCGAAGCGGATCGGAAGAACAAGAATCACTACTATCGTGGCGAAGCCTATGATTACGAAAAGCTCCTCGCCGCTCGCAAGCCTGGCTTTGCCGACAAAATCACGCCACAGGAAAAGCAGAAGCGCTACGACGCCTGCCAGCACGCGCTGGACAAAATGGCCGCCAAATTCCGCGAAGTCAAGCCCGATGCCGTCGTCATCGTCGGCAACGATCAGCGCGAGCTTTTCGGCGAAGACAACACGCCCGCATTTCTCGTTTTCGACGGCTCCAAAATCGAAAACATTCCCGAAACCGAAGAAGCCAAGGCCAAAATGCCGCCCGGAATCGCCATCGCCGAACCGGGCCACTGCCCTCCGGGCGGCGCGATCTACCCCGGCGCCACCGGTCTCGCTGTCCATCTCGTCAACGCCCTCATCGATCAGGAATTCGACGTCTCCGAATCCGCGCGCCTGCCGAAATCCAACGGCCACGAACACGGCATCCCGCACGCCTTCGGCTTTCTCTATCGCCGCATCATGGTCGACAGCCCGCCGCCGAGCGTGCCCGTCTTCTTGAACGCCGGCATTCCCAACAATCGTCCCAAAATCCATCGCTGCCTGAAATTCGGCCCCGCGCTGATGAAAGCCATCGAATCCTGGAAAGAAGACGCGAAAGTCGCCGTCTTTTGCTCCGGCGGCCTCACGCATTTCGTCATCGACGAAGAGCTCGACCAGCGCATCCTGAAAGCCATGCAATCGCGCGACGAGCGGGCGCTCTCCGAAATTCCCGAAAGCTATCTCCTCGGCAACACCTGCGAGGTCCGTAACTGGATGCCCGTGTCCGTCGGGATGAATTCCCTCGGCAAAAAAATGACCCTTGTCGATTACGTCCCGTGCTACCGCAGCGAAGCAGGGACCGGCAATGCGATGGGCTTCGTCTACTGGCAATAGAAATCTGAAAGAGGCTTGATGAGAGCAGACTCCGCCGCAGACACCTTCACCGCCCGCCTGAAAAATCTCGATTGTTGCGCCGTCTCCGACGCGCTCGATAAGCTGCATCTCACTGGTGTCGTCCTCGGCCTCCCGCAGCTCAGCTCATCGCGTCGCATTGCCGGCCGCGTCCTCACCATCAAGCTCGGCTTCGGCGAGCCGCCTCCCGGCGTCCCGCGCCACATCGGCACCACCGCCATCGTCAACGCGCATCCCGGCGACATTATCGTCGTCGAGCAGCGCAGCGGCAGCCCCGCCGCGAGTTGGGGCGGCATCCTTGCGCTTGGCGCGAAGCTTCGCGGCATCGCCGGCGTGATCGCCGAAGGTCCCGTGCGCGACATCGACGAAGCTCGCCACCACGATTTCCCTGTCTTCGGCCGCGGCCTCACACCGATTACCGCGCGCGGACGCATCGTCGAGCTCGCCAACAACCAGCCAGTCAAAATCGGCGACGTCGAAGTGAAAGCCGGAGACTACGCCATCGCCGACGGCAGCGGCGTCGCTTTCATCGCCAGCGAAAATATCGAGGGTGTCCTCGTCACCGCCGAAGAAATCGTAGCCCGCGAGTCCGCCATGGCGCGCGCGCTATACGAAGGCAAGCCCATCACTGAAGTTATGGGCGCCAGCTACGAAAACATGCTGCGCAGCTGAGGCGATGCAGCAAGGAACTTTGATTTCGGAGGGCGGGGTTTCAACCCCGCCACAAATCGGGCTGTTTCTTTAGGGGTTTTAACCCCTGAAGTCGACCTCTTAGGTTTCCAAAACGCTATCAAGTATCGAGGTGCCCTTGTCCACCTCTCAGTCGGCACAAAACCAATCCGCGCCCGCCCACGACGCCGCCGTCGACCGCGCCAGCAAACTCGATACCTCTACCATCAGCGATGCCCTCGACCGCCTCGGCATCGCCGGCCAGTGCCTCAACATCAAGCCCCGCGCCCCGAGCTTCCGCCTCACCGGCCGCGCCTTTACGCTCTACTACGTACCCGCTGGAAAGCCCGCAGGAACGGTGGGCGAATTCATCGACGACGTCCCTCCGGGCTCAGTCATCGCTATCGACAATGGCGGCCGTGATAACGCCACCGTCTGGGGCGACATCCTCACCGAAATCGCGCATCGCCGCGGCGTCGCGGGCACAGTGATCGACGGCGCTTGCCGCGACACCGCCCTCTGCCTCTCGCTCGGCTATCCCGTCTACAGCCGCAGCTTCTCCATGCGCACCGGAAAAGATCGCGTCCAGCTCGACGCGACCCAGATCCCCATCAACATCGGCGACGCCCGCATCTCGCCCGGCGATATCCTTCGCGGTGACGCCGACGGCGTCGTCGTCATTCCCCGCCAGCACGAAGCCGAAATCCTCGACGCCGCCGAAGCAATCGACAAAGCCGAAGACGCCATCCGTAAAGCGGTCCGTGCCGGCAAACGCCTCAGCGACGCCCGCCAAGAATTCGGCTACCACCATCTCCAAACCAAACGCCCCTAAGTCCGAGTTTTCGTCATTCCGCTTGCCCTGAGGTCATCCGGCGAAGGGCTTGCCCTGAGACTGCAGGTCGAAGGGGAGGGTCGAAGCGCGATCAAAGGAGTCTCTCCTAGGCCTACCGCTGCATCTTGCATCAGTTGATAACCTCCAATTTCCGGGCATAGAATAGCCACACACCGAAAACGCCATGCCGACCACATCATCCCGAGTCTTCGCTGGCCGAAGCGACTCCGTTCCCGAAGGCGGTCGGCTCGTCGTCGACGCCGGCGACGTCACCATCGGCATCTTCCGGACCGGCGGCAAACTGTACGCGTGGGAAAATCGCTGCCCCCATCAAGGCGGTCCTGTCTGCCAGGGCAAAATCATTCCGCGCGTCACCGAAATTATCGAAGAGGGCGGCGCAAGCAGCGGTTTCGCCTTCGACGAAGCCGACCTGCACATTGTCTGCCCCTGGCACGGCTACGAGTACAGCATCCGCACCGGCGTGCATCCCGGCCTGCCGCGCGCCCGCCTGAAATCCGTGCCCGTCGAGGAAACTTCCGAAGGCATTTATGTCACAGTCTGATGCGGCCTCGCGTCTCTCCTCCCTCACAGCTGCGCTGCACGAACAAATCGAGCAGCATCTCGACGCCGGCGAGGTCGACGGCGTCGCCGCTTCCGACATAACGAAATTAGTCACTTCGGCCGTCAAGCTCTACGCCGCCGCCGTCGAAGAAAACACGCGCGACGTCCCCGTCATCGACGGTACGGTTTCGACTACGGAAGCAATCGTGATGGCTTGCGCGCTCATGCGCGCGCATCAATTAAATCCGTTCGATCTGGCGCTCTGGTTTTCCCACAGCGCGCCGAACGCAAAAGGCTCATCGGCACACTAGCGTATGTGTCGTTTCATCGATCGTCTTTCTGCTTGCCCTGAGGCTATCCGCCGAAGGGCTTGCCCTGAGGCCAAGGGACGAAGGGAGCGGCGGCTCATCGCGGCGAGGAATCCCTCGGGCTTGTTGCGGAGCCGTGGGATTGAAATGTCTTCAAAGACTGGCCCGGATAATCTCGAAATGCATGACAGGATCGAACCATGAGCCCAGATAAACAGCATCTCGAACTCGTCAACGAAAACGAAGCCGCGCACGCCAAGCAGCATCCCGTGCAGCAGATCACCACCCGCACCGACTCGCGCGAAATCCTCGCCAACGCCCGCCGTGACATCGAGCGGTACCGTCTCGACGACTACTTCATCGTCGACGTCGACGCCCACCACGTCGAATTCGACTCCTGGTCTGACATTATCGATCGCCTCGAGAATCCTGTTTTGCGCCACAACGCCAAAGCCATGATTCAGGACTGGCCGCGCGCGAAACAGCTAGCCTTCAGCAACCACAATGTCGGCCTCACCTTTCAAGATGTCTTCGGCCGAATCCCCCACCAAGCCGATCTCGCCGAGCACGTCGACAAATCCGACGAGCATCGCGATCTCACTCTCGTCCGCCGCGCAATGGAATCGATGGGTATTCGCGTCCAGGTGATTTTTCCGCAGCCCATGCTCGAGCTCGGCCTCCATCCCGAGCCCGACATCGCCACCGGGCTGATCTTTGCCTACAACCGCTGGTTCACCGAGACGATTCTCTCGCGCGACAAACGAATCAAGTCCCTGATCTGCTTGCCGTTCCACGACCCCGAAGCCACACTCAAAACGATCGAGGAGTTTGGCGAATTTCCCGGCGTCGTCGGTTTTATGGTCACCAGCCAGCGCCACACGGGCGTGCACAAGAACATGTACATGCGCGTCTACCGTGCCATCGAAGAGCGCGGCATGCCGCTCGCCTTTCACGCCGGCCCTAGCTGGGGCGATACGATGACCACCACCATGAACCGCTTTGTCTCCGTCCACTCGCTCTCCTTTGTCACCTGCAACATGACCCACATGACGAACTGGATCATCAACGGCCTGCCGGAGCGATTCCCGAAATTGAAATTGATCTGGGTGGAAAGCGGCCTCGCTTGGGTTCCCTTCATGATGCAGCGCATCGATCACGAATATTTCATGCGCCAGTCCGACGCGCCGCTTCTCAAGAAGCCCCCCAGCGAGTACATGCGCGAGATGTACTTCACATCGCAGCCTCTCGAAATGACCAATATGGACCTGCTGCAGAGTACCCTGAAAGCAATTCACGCGGAAACGCAGGTGTTGTACTCGTCGGATTGGCCGCACTGGGATTTTGACGTTCCCGGCAAAATCGCCGGCCTGCCGTTCCTGAGCGATCAAGCGAAACGAAATATTCTGGGGGAAACTGCGCGAAAACTATTCCGCCTTTAGATCCAGCGGTCGGCAACTAGCGCATCTCTTGACTTTGCGCCGCGCATCTCACCTGTCGCAGATTCTTCCACAATGAAAATCCCCCTCCAAAGTGTTCGCTCACGCTGTTTGTTCTTCATTCCAGTTCTGATAATCGCAATTCTGCTGATCTTTTTTGCAGCCAAGATCTCCCTCGTTGCGCTCGATGCGCATTCATGGACGCACGACGGCTTTCTGCGCGCTACAACTCTCGAGCCTGGCAACGCCGTCTATTGGTATCACTTTGGCCTCTACGAGAACTGGAACCCCGACCATCCAGATTTGCGCCGCGCCATCGACTATTACCAGCGTGCAACCGAAGCAAATCCCCATTCCGACACGTACTGGCTGAGCCTAGCTGATGCCTACGATGCTGCCGGTCAACCCGATCAGGCTGACTCTGCGTTCAGGTACGCCGCGGCCGCGCACCCCGCTTCATCCGATGTCGCCTGGCGCTATGGCAATTTCCTCCTCCGCCAGCGAGAATATCCCGATGCATTCGCGCAGATTCGCCGCGCGCTCGCCAGCGACCCCAACCTCACCGTCCAAGCCGTTTCCGAATGCTCGAGAGTCAGTGACGACGTTGTTGGGGCCATCACCCAAATTCTTCCGAGTGAAACGCCGTACTACGTCGCTGCTCTGGATTACTTCGTCAGCCAGAATCAAGCCGACGCGTCCATAGCGACCTGGAATCATCTCCGCAGCCTGAAGCCCGTCGTCAAGATGCAAGACGTTGTTCCGCTTGTCGACGGATTGCTGCACCAGCAGCGCGCCGATGACGCGGTCAGCGTCTGGAATCAGGCCCTTGCAATCACGGGCTGGCCGCGCGATTCCAATCCTGCTTCTTCGCTGGTTTTCAACGGCGGTTTCGAACACGAACTACTTAACGGCGGATTTGATTGGCACGAGGATCCCATCTCCGGCGCAACATATAGCTCCGATCCCAATGGAGTTCACACGGGTGAGCGCGACATTCGCGTTCAATTCGACGGAACCACAAACATTAATTTCCAGCATCTCTGGCAATTCGTTCCGGTCGAGTCGAATCATCGGTACCGTTTCACCGGCTACCTGCGTCTGGATGGAATCTCTACGGACAGCGGGATGCGTTTTTTGATCTTTGATCCGGCCCATCCCGCCGCGCTGCAGATTCAGACGCCCGGCCTAGTCGGATCGCAACCCTGGCAGCCCGTCGAACAAGACGTACAAACGGGCCCGGACACGCACCTGCTTGTGATTGCGCTCCGCCGTGCACCCAGCTGGAAATTCGATAACAAGCTCAGTGGCACCGTTTGGGTGGACGACGTCTCGCTCACTCCCGTTCAACAAAGCTCGAACGCAGGCGCCCGATGAAGCCGATTCGAGTCGGCATCTGCGTCCTGGTCGCCTTTTCAGTTCTGGCCCACGGAGCCGTCGAAGTCTGGTCTGCGACTATTCTCGAAATCGGCGCCGCCATTCTCCTGCTTGCATGGGGCGCGCTTGCCATTCTTGAGCGCGAAGTCGAGCTTCGCTGGAATTCCCTCTATGTTCCTTTGCTGCTTCTCGGCGCATGGGGCCTCTTCCAGCGGGTCGTGGGTCCTTCGGCCTATCCGTACGCCACTCAAGTCGAACTTCTCAAATCCGCCGCATATCTCGCCCTCTTTTTCCTCACGGTCGAGTCATTTCACACGCTCGAAGAATGGAAGCCCTTTGTTTGGTTTCTCATTAGCCTCGGATTCGCAGTTTCGCTTCTCGCCGTCGTGCAATACTTCACTTTCAACGGCAAGCTGTACTGGGTTCGTCCGCTTGCGCCCGGGATCGCCCCCTTCGGCCCCTTCGTGAACCGCAATCACTTCGCCGGATTCATCGAATTGACCGTCCCTTTCGGCTTGGCCATGCTTTTTTCTCGCGCCGTACGGAGAGACAAGCTTCCGTTGCTCGTTCTCCTCACTGTTGTTCCCATCGGAGCGCTTGCCCTCTCGGCTTCGCGCGGGGGCATCGTCAGTTTCCTTTTTGAGTTTCTGCTTTTGGCTGTCTTGCTCAGAAAAAAAGTGATGCAACGCAGTCAGCTGCTGTTGGCCGGCGGCCTCGCAGTCGCCGCCGCCCTGCTCGCCGTTTGGCTTGGCCTGGGTTTGACCGTGCAACGATTCGAGCATTCGCGTCCCGGAGACATTTCTCGCGATCGTAGAGTCTCCATATTCACGGACACTTTGCGAGTCATTCACGATCATCCATGGCGAGGCACCGGCTTCGGCACGTTCGAAACTGTCTTTCCTCGATATGAAACTTTCTATGACGGGCTGACTGTCGATCACGCACACAACGACTACCTCGAACTGCTTTCCGACACGGGCCTGATCGGCGGATCGTGTATCGCGGCCTTCCTAATACTCCTAGGCTGGCAGGGCTGGCTGAATCTTCGTGCCTCCACAACTTCTCTCGGCCGTTGCTTCTACTCCGGAGCGCTTGTCGGCTGCATTGGGTTGCTTCTACACGCTTTCGTTGACTTCAACTACCACATTCCATCGAACGTTTTACTGTTTCTTCTCCTCGCGGCGTTGCTCACGTGCAAAATTTTGGAACCACAGCGAGCTTATCCACAGAATCCACAGCCGAGGGCACGAATTGCTCTTGACCCCCGCCAATCAGCCAAATAAGATGCGCTCGCTTAACCCGCTGTAATTCAGGCCAACCCGCGTCCCCGCAGGTAGGTGTGCGTGTCAGGGAAAGTCAAGGTCTTCATCGTCTCGGAAAACCGGCTCCTTCGCGACACTCTCTCAGGCATCTGTGAACAACAAACCGATTTGTCGGTGATCGGCGCCGCACGAATGTGTCGCGAGGCGGTCGTAGAGCCAGCAGCGGTTCGCCCGGACCTGCTGCTCCTCAATCCCACCTCGCCACCGATTTCTGATCTCAGTTACCTGCCGAGAATTCGCCGCCGGTGGCCGCAATTGAAAGTCGTCGCCTTCGGCATGGAGGAAAGCGAAGAAGCCTTCTTCTCCGCCGTTCGTGCCGGCGTAGTCGGTTACGTACTCAAAGACGCGGACTCCGCCGACATCGTCGGCGCCGTACGTCTAGCCGCGCAAGGCGAGGCCGTATGCCCTCCTCGCTTGTGCCTTAGCCTCTTCGCCCATTTCGCCAAGCAGCCGGCTGGCGTACCCCAGTTCCGGTTGCGGACGAATTTGCCGCTGACGCGGCGCGAGCAGGAACTGATTCCCATGATCGTCCAGGGGCTCACGAACAAAGAAATCGCCGCGCAGCTAAACCTCTCGGCACAGACGGTCAAGAATCACGTTCATCGCATCCTGCAGAAAGCCGGAAGCAGCAACCGCCTTGCAGTCCAGCAGCAGTGCCGCGCGTCAGAACTCTCGATCTGAAGCTGCGTCTGACTTTTCAGAATCACCGCAAGCGGCTCGCACCTCTTTCACTCCTCGTAAATACGCGAAATTGCTTACTTTCCTGGACAAAATCCGTCAAAGAAATTTGAACCGGTCACCAAACGTTATTTCGTGGACCTAGTACTCGATCAAATCCTCACCGAATTTATCTCCATGCGTTTCAAGAAATTAGGAACGAGCGAATTTGGTCAAGGATTTGCACTGTCATCGTTCTGACAGTGGAAGGAGTTTGAAATGTTCGATGAGATGGTTGTTTCCGGAAAAAACAAAACGGCAACCAACAAATCATGGTCTGTGGCCGCTTCGGCGCTCGTTCAAGTGTTGGTGATCGGTGGCCTAATCTTACTTCCGCTCATCTACACGGAAGCCTTGCCGAAAGCGATGCTGACAACGTTTTTAGTTGCGCCGCCACCGCCGCCACCGCCTCCTCCCCCGCCGGCCGTGGTGAAGCAGGTAAAACTGCAAAAGGTGATCACCACCAACAAAATGGTGGCGCCGACTGTGGTCCCCAAAAGGGTCGAAGTTGTGAAGGACGAGCCACCTCCCTCAGCCGGCAATGATGTCGGGGTCGCCGGCGGCACCGGTGGCGTACTCGGAGGTGTCCTTGGTGGCGTAGCCGGCCCTCCACCGCCTCCGAAGCCTGCAGCGCCGCAACGCATTCGCGTGGGAGGAAATGTCGAGGCCGCGCACCTCGTCAACAAAATCGAACCCCAATATCCACCAATCGCCCAAGCCGCGCACGTTTCCGGAACCGTCGTGCTGCGTGCTGTGATTTCAAAGGGCGGCTCAATCGAACAGCTCCAGTTCGTCTCCGGGCCACCGCTGCTGATGAAAGCAGCGATGGACGCTGTGAAGCAGTGGCGTTATCAGCCTACGGTTCTCAATGGAGAGCCCGTCGAGGTTGATACCACGATCGACGTTGTCTTCTCGCTTGGCCAAGCGGGCCAATAAACCATAACCCGGCTTCCGGACCACATCCCTCCAATCAGGAGCGATGTGGTTTGGAACCGGCCAATTCCTTCCCCGATACCACTTGCGCATGACCCAGAAAAGCCACCAGTGATACGCCGCCAATCGCATTGCCAATCAACGTCGGCACGAAGAAACCTGTGAAGTAACCTCCCCACGATTCGAAGCCCGTCACCACCAACAGAAAAACCTTGTTCGAACCCGCTATGATGTGAGCGAATCCGCCGAGCCCGATCAGGTATGTGGTGATTACGATAATGCTCACGCGGCTTGTTTCAGCTCCCGGCAGCAGCCATACCATCAGTGCAATCAACCAGCCGGCGAAAATCGCGCGCAGCATTTCAATCCAAAAGCTGCCCCCTACCGAACTCCGACTGACGCCGATCAGCGTCTCTTGAATGTGGCTGTCGAACATGTGAATCCGTCCAATGCACAAGGCGAAAAGGTACGTCCCGAGCAGATTCGCCACCGAGACCACTATCCAGAGGCGCAAAACGCTGGCCGCTTTCCTTAGGCTGGGTTGGGCCAGCAAAGGAAGAACTGCTGTCAGAGTCGTTTCTGTGTAGAGCTGCTGCCGCCCCAGAACAACAATCAAGAAGCCTATGCTGTAGCCAAACTTGGAAATCAGAGGGCTCCACGGCCGATCGGGAAGATAAGCGGCCAGCAGACCTTCCGCCACGAGCGAAAAGCCCATGGAGAGCCCCGCCGCGAGCCCGGACCAGGCGAGCGCCGATGTCGAACGTCCAAGCTCATCGTCTCCCTCGCGCCGGATCGTCTCATAGACGATATGGGCTCCGATCGCGACGCGCTCCTCGACTTGTTTCTCTTCAATCTCCTTGGTAATTACTGGCGACAGCTCCGGCACGTTGGGCTCACGCCGTTTTTCTTTTGGCATTCGTTCGCACCCTGGATTTGTTCACTGACGAGAACGAACCGATGTTGCGGGTGCCACACGAAGCTGTCCACCCCGGATAGACGGTAGTTGGCCAAAGCGAATCTCTGTATCGGTTCTAATTCGAGGCGGATATCTCGATCTACGGGAACTTCTTGGCTGCGTTTCGAGGCGTAGCTTGCAGTGTGAGCTGCGGAGAGACTGGATTTTCGCCGAGGGCGTGTCTACAGCATATTCGCCGCGCGATTACCATTTGCATCGGATCGTCAGTCGCACCGCGCTCAAATACACTCGCTTCAGTTTTTCTCTTTCTCCTCCGCGCGCCAACCCCTAAATGGGGCCGTTCGGCGGTTCGAACGGCCCCCCACGCCTTCGTTCTCTGTTCAACAACTTCATTTATTACGCTTGGCCGTCCAATTTCCGGTTTTTCCGCGGCCTGACATCGTTCCCATCATGGAATCGCCATCGACTGTGCCCGTGTAATCCAGCGGCACCCGCGTCTTCACGTGAAATTTGATTGCGTTTCCGTCGACCGTGCCTTCCAGTTTTCCCGACTGGCGAGGCCCTTTGAACGTTCCGCTGATTTTGTTTCCATCCTGCGTGAGTATAATCGTCTGGCTTGCGCTTCCGGCGTCGCCGCTCACTTGAACCGTCCAAGTGCCCGCGACGTCGGCAGCTGTATCGGCCTTCGCAATCATGAACGAAAACAGAACCAGAATCGCGAGCAGCGCGAGACTCATCGTGTGCTTTCGCATCGGCTCCTCCCTGTGTGGGCGTGAGTTTCTCATCTTTTGTATGAAATGGAGAACGATTGTGAACCAGCTTCGTTCCGCCAAAGATTTGCCATGGGCTCGACATTGCGGCCTGCTGCGCGCGTGTCTGTTGGTAGCCGCGCTCATTCCGGCAATCGGATGGGCGCAGTCTGTGGCACCTCAAAATAAATCCGAAGTCATGCAGACAATGAGCCGAAATTTTGAGGATCTTGCAAAGCGCGTTTCTCCCGCCGTTGTCGAGGTGCTTGTCACCGGCTATGGCTCCTCGGATGAGGACGATACTTCCGCACCAAAAGGTCTCGGGCGGCAGCGCAGTCTGGGCGCAGGCATCATTGTCGATGCCACTGGTTACATCGTCACGAACTATCACGTGATCAAGGGCGCCGATCGCGTCCGCGTGGTGTTGACGCCCCAGGCTACTCAAGACTCACAGCCATACGCGCTGCTGAAGTCCCACGGTAGGACTTTTCCCGCTCGAATCGTGGGCTTCAGCAAGCAAATCGATATCGCCGTTCTAAAGATCGAAGCCACCGGACTTCCCACCCTGCAGATTGCCCGCTACACGCAGCTTGAAAAAGGACAAATTGTTCTGGCGTTCGGAAGCCCGGAAGGCCTCGAAAATTCCGTCTCCTTCGGCCTAGTCAGTTCCGTGCTGCGGCAGCCCGATCCTGATAACCCGATGATCTACATTCAAACCGATGCGGCAATCAACCCGGGAAACAGCGGCGGTCCGCTCGTCGACCTCGAAGGGAACATGGTCGGAATTAACACTTTTATCTACACGCAGAGCGGCGGAAATGAAGGGATCGGATTCGCGATTCCCAGCGGCATCGCGCGCTACGCGTATGAGGAAATTCGGAAATACGGACGCGTCCGCCGCATGACCATCGGTGCCGATCTGCAAACGCTGACGCCCGACCTGGCGGAAGGACTTGGGCTTTCGGCCCAAAGCGGAGTGATCGTTTCCGATGTGCTGCCGGAAAGCTCGGCCGAGCGCGCCGGCCTGCGGATTCAGGACGTGATCGTCGCCATGAACGGCACGCCAGTCGACAACGTGCCGCTTTTTCTCCTTGGCCTCTATGCACGCGATGCCACCGATCCGGTGAAACTACAGTTGATCCGCGGAAACCAGAAAATGGAACTAACAGTTCCGGTCTCTGAAGCCCGGGAGGAGCCCGATCAGCTGTTGGAACTCTCGGATCCGTCAAAAGACATGATTCCTCGGCTCGGCATCGTCGGACTCACGATTACCCCGCAGATTGGCGAGCTTTTGGGTTACCTGCGAATTCCCTCCGGCGTGATCGTCACCTCGATTGTCGCGGATCAGCTGGCGGTCGATTCCGGGCTCGTGCAAGGCGACGTGATTCACTCGCTGAAAGGCGCAGCAGTGACAAGCGTCGACAATCTGCGCGCTGCGTTCAACCAACTCAAGCCTGGTGAAGCCGCTGCCATGCAGGTGGAACGCAATGGCAAACTGATATACGTCACGTTTCAGATGGAATGAAAGGCCCCACGACTTTTGCAAAAATTGCCTCTACAGGTATTCCCCTAGATCGGCGTCCATTATTTAACCGGGTCGTCCCTCGGAAGATCTGTTTAGTACCGGAACAAACGAGACAATTCGGGAAATATTTCCAGTCGAGAAAGCCGACCGATTCAATGTCACACAGATCGCGCTGAAAGCGAAGAGGTTGCAGACGGCTCGAGCGTTCAGACTGTCGCAATTTGGCAATTTTCTTGCACTTGCATTTTCCTGTAACGGAAGGCCGAGAATCGTAGCCGCTCACCGGCCCGGCGAATTGCGCAGCGAGGAAACCATTGGTCAAGATTCGCGAAGGAGTTCCCGCAATGAGAAACGCATATGAAACACAGAGCCCTAGTCCGGTGCTGCAATTCCCTTCACCAGCGCGCAGCCAAGAACAGCGCGGGCTGGAGCTACTGGTGGAGGCACGCCTGCGCCAATTGGGGCGCGTGATCGAAGAATTGCGCAACACCACATATCTCACCCTGCTGAATGAAAAAGGTGATGCTCGCGAGGCTATGGAAGAACTGTTGGTGAAGCAGGCGACGCTGCGATGGATCGTGAGAGTGGCGAGGCGTTCTGAAGGATCTGCGCGAGAGAGACTCTGGGCGCACATCGAAAAAGCCTTGTCGGACCTCGAGCGGCTCGCAGATTCCCTGCGGGAGCTGAAGCCCGTTGGGGCCTCGTCCGTATCGCCAGAGGCAGTAGAAGATTTGTAGGTCGCGCGCCTCGACCCAGCTGTGCCCTCGAGGGAGTGCATCCGACGCACTCCGCAATAAAACTTCAACGCTTCGCCGTATAGGCTGTAATCTCCGACAGACTGATCCTGCTCGGATGAGTGTGGTTCGTTCGCTCGCTGGACTGAGATGGCCGAAATGGAGAGGGACATGAGAGAAAGAATTCCGTCAACTTTTGTGGGCTTTGTAGTCGGACTTGGAATCGGAGCGATTGTGGGTCTTGTTTTCGCGCAAAGGTCGGGCGAGGTTCGCGATTATTTAGTCGAGGGCGCGAAAAACGTGATCGACGACGCAGTCGGAACGGGTCGCGAGGTCACGAGACGGGCGCGCCAAGTCGTCAACGATGTCGCCGACAGGGTCGCAGACGCAACGAATGCCGGCCAGCGAGCTTTCAACAAATCAATCCAGAATTAAGAAAGGAATCGGGCCAGCTCGCCGCCCGGATTAAGAAAAGGGCGGGACTGCTTCCGCCCTTTTCGTGGCTTTAGCCGACAGCGTGATTTTGTTGAAGTCTATTCACCGCTCGCAGCTCGGCGGGCCTTTCCGTTGCCTCCGCCAAGGGCGTGTTGGTTGATTGCGTGGGCCATTTCGGTCAGCTTTTGGTCTGTTTCTTTTTCTTCTTCGAGCGTCTTGCCCAATATCGAAACAGCCTCATTCTCGCCAAGCACCTGCGCGTATTCTCGGACGCATCCATACGCCGCAATTTCATAATGCTCCACGCGCTGAGCGGCCGAAATGATGGCGGAATCCAACACGGCGCCTTCGTAGTCCTCGCCGAGGATCTCTTTGCCTTCCGCCACGATTCCATTCATTCCCTTGCACTTTTTTCCCTTCGGAGACTCACCGAGGGCCTCCAAAATCTGTTCGAGCCGTTCCGCATGAGTTTTTGTCTGCTCCAAGTGGTGCTCGATACCGGACTTCAAGTTGGACGCGCTCGTCGCTTCTGCCATTTTGGGCAGCGCCTTTATGAGCTGCTTCTCCGCGTCAAGCAGATCGCGCAATTCATCCACATACAGGGTCTTCAAAGTCTCATCGGGCATGCTTCCCTCCTCAGGATCCTCCCCCAGCAGTTCCCGAAGCTGGGGAACGATGAATATGTCGGCAGTTTCACGCTGGCTGCATTGCTCAACAATCCCTTGAACCATGTATCCATATGGAGCGGTTATATGAGAACACGTGTCCCAGCGTCCAGAGTCGGAGCAGCGCAAGTCCAATCTTTGCAGCCGCCGGCGTTTTCCACATGCGGCTCTGCAGTCGCCGCCATATTTCTAGACAATCCGAAACAAAGATGGTACATATGCCTCGCCCCGCTCTTAGACTGCTTCGAGGAGGCGCCTGTGATCCGACCCTCTGCCGCACCGAAAGCAATTCTGCATTTCGCCGCCGCGCTGGCGCTGGTTTTGGCGGTGCCGACAATTGCGGCTGCAGGGCCGTCAGGGCGCGCGCAAGCTCAGCAACCCGCACTCGGCTCACTCAGCACAGTCGGCCAAGTGTCTGTGGGCGGTTCCGTCGCGCCTGCGAACGCGACCGTGTTCACCGGCGACACTGTCAGAACTGATGCAGCCTCCACCGCGACTTTCACGATGAGCGGCAGGGGTTCGTTTCAGATCGCCGCCAACACCGAGATGCTCTTCGCGGGAAATCAGCAGTACGTCGCGCAGCTCAAGTCCGGTATCGTGGTGATGAACACACTTAGCGGGCCTTCCGGGATCAGCTTGCGCACAGGAAATTATGTGGTGGTCGGCGTGACACAGAACGAGCAATCGAGCGCAAGAATCGAAGCCGGTTCGGACGGCTCGTTCCGTGTAAGTTGCACGTCCGGCAGCGTCGGTGTGGTTCCTCTCGAGGGAGCGCCGAACGGAAACTTCCTTCAGCCGGGTCAGTCCATAACGATTTCTCCTCAGGGCGCGCTGTCCGCACCGACGGCGACCGTGGCTACGACCGCACCGCCTGAGGCCCAGACCACGACTCCTCAAGCCGCGGCCAAGAGCAAGACGCCGTGGATCATTCTCGGTGTCGCGGCAGCTGGCGGCGGCATCGGCGCAGCCGTGGCCTTGTCTCACAGCAGCAGTTCTGTCAGCCCGTCGACGCCCTAAAGCCTCGCGCACGACGACAATCCAAGAGTACTTGGGATTCTTCTAGAACTCTCTCAATTGAGCGGGGTCGTCGAAGAGGTCTGCTGATTTTGCTCGCAGGGTTTACCTGGCTTTACTTCGCAAGCCGGAATGTAATGGCGATGTCTTCTTCAGCTTCAGCGGGCTGGCCACCGACGAAGCTCGGCGTGTAGCTCCATTGCCGGACCGCGCTAACTGCGGCAGGAATCAACAGAGAGGGGCCGCTTTTCGCCTGGACGTTTTCAATCATGCCATCGGGTCCGATCACCACGTGCAATTGAACGGTGCCTTCGATTCGTTGCGCCTCCGCATCAGGCGGATAGACTGGGTCCACGCGCGAAAGCAGCTGACCGATCTGCAAAGGCGCCGCTCCCTGCGAGCTTTGCGATTTCAATCCGGCAGGTACGCGAATCGAAGGAAGTCCATTGATGCTCACCGAGATCGTGTTCCTCGGAGGCGCCGGCTTCGGCGGCGCAACGACGGGATTCGGTGAAGCCGGCTGTGCCCCGGCAGGTGTTGGCGCGCCCGGAGTCGTGCTCACAGCCACCGGTTGCGCAGCGACATTTGTCGCCGGCAGCGGTGGCGTACTTGCATTGCGAGTAGCAGAACTGTCCGGAATATTCGAAGTAGAAGGTCGCGGATTGGGCGCTGACGCAGGAGATTCCGGAGCAGACGACCTTAAGTGTGACTCAGCGTCCGCGAGACGCTGCCGCATGCGCGCGATGTCCGGATCGGGGCTCGGAGTATCCGGCGCCTCAGTCGATCGCAACGAATCGGCATTGGCTGAATCGGGGCTCGAACTGTTTTGAAACGCGTTCGAGGACTGCGAAGAGCTCTGCGAAAGATAAGAGGCCTGGCCGGTCGCAGTCGCTGAATCAGTTTGCTGTGAGAAATTCGGCAGATTATTCTGCGATGGGGCACGAACGGCTTCGCTGCTGAGTGCGTCCCTGACAAGCGCATAGTTTGCTTTGCGAGCCTTCCCCACGGCAAAACCCAGAAGTATCAGTCCTACCATTGCCACGACCGTGACCGCCGCGCCCCAGCCGTGAGTCATCATTCTGAACAGTACTCTGAGGTCGTTTGCAAGCAGCTTGAAGAAAATCCGATGAGTGGGAACACCGTAAATCGGCACGCGCGTTCCCGCCTGAGTCTCTGCGAACGGTTCCGGACGAACTGGTTGCGGAGGCTGAGCGGGCCGCGCGTCCGCAATGTTCACTGGCATCGTCAAAGTCGAGGTGTCCAATCGACGCCAAGGCTTCTCGCGCACCGGTGCTGTTCTAGTCGGCGGTACGGCTGCTGGAGAGGAAATCCAATTCCTGATTCGCTCTCGCGCCTCTTCGGGTAAGTCGACGAACCGAATGCCTGCCTCCCTCTTCGATTCGCTCAGCCACGCGACTTCGCCTTTGGTCTCCAGCCACTCCCGCGATCCTGGGATCTGAAAACGCATTTGTCCCACGCTATCGTTGGACAAAGGAGTGGCGGAAGCCACGGCCAATCCGCCTTCGCTGATATTCAGGAGAATGCCGCCGTTGTTTTTGCCCAGCTCGACGTATCCAAGCGATGGAAGTTGCAGGCGCGCCGATTGGCGGCGCTCCGTGATAGCAGGGGAAGGTTCAGCGTTTTGCGGCCTGTTCGGCATGCTCTCCGTTTGGGGCTGGCCGCCTCAACATCAACGGCTCAACACTTCAATGCACTTGATGGCGCACTAACGCCACATTACCAAATCTCACGGCTTCTTTGGGCAACTGCGATACCAGTTCTGAGAAAAAAACAACCGCGCAAACCCTCATTTCTGGCCACTTATACGGTCTGCCGGGCACGCAGGCCATGCGCTACTCACGTTGATACAGGAAATTACCTATGAGGGGAAGTCCGTTTCCGGCGATTTTCACTGGAATTTCACAGTTTGGGAGGCGCCCTAGTACTTCTAGAACCTTCGTCCTACGCGTACCGCAAAAGCGCCTTAAATCCGTAATCCATGTGCTGCTGGATGTGACAGTGAAAAAGAGTCAGGCCCGGCTGATCCGCCGTGAACTCCACGCTCGCGCGTCCGTAATAAGGCACGATTACGGTATCCTTGATGATACCCGAGGTCTTCTTTCCGTTTACGTCCACCAGCTCGAACGTGTGACGATGCAAATGCAGTGGGTGCGCATCGTCGGTCCGATTGTGAAAATTCAGCCGGTAGCGGGCCCCCCGCTTCAACACAAACTCCTGCTCATGCGGATACTGCTTTCCGTTCACAAGCCAGGCGTTGAATCGGCCCGCGCCGCTTGGAACCTTTGTGAAGATCATGTCGATCGTCTGCTCGGGAGCGGCGCTCGATGCGGGCTCCGTTACCGGCCTTCCGAAAATTGTGTAATCCCACTGCGACATCTGTACCGGCGCCCATTGCGGCTGTTGATGTTGATTCGCATATTCGACGATTATGCCTAGCCCAAAATTGCGGATGTTGTCCTCCGGCGCGCCCAAGATCCACACACCGGGCTGGTTCATGTCGACAAACGCGTCGACGCGCTCACCGGGACCCAGCAGCAACTGCTCAACCGATTGCGGCATTGGCACCGGGTTGCCGTCCAGCGCGAATACGTGAAATTTGTGCCCCGGAAACGCGATGCTGCGATTCTCGATCGCACTCGCGTTCAGGACGTGAAAGAGAATTCGCTCGCCCTCTTTCACCCGGATTGGTTCGCCAAATCCAAGCGCACGGTCGTTGATTGAAAACATTTGCGAATCGACTTCAAGACCGTTCGGGCGCGTGTCGAGCAACGCTGGTTTTTCCGGCTGCGGCCCGGCTTGTTGATCTTCGTCGGTGTCCATCTGTTGCGACGTGAAGAATGGCTCCCAGTCGCGCAGCGCCAGAAAAACCTCCTGATCATAGTGCCCTGGATCCTTCCCGGAATCGATCATGAGAAAGCCGAATTGCCCCGTGTAGCTTCCCTTGTGCAAATCATCCATCGCCATCGCGTGACTGTGATACCAGCGCGTGCCCGCCGGCCGCGGCGTGAACCGGTAACGGCGACGTCCGCGCGGCGGCACCGGTGGCGTTTCTTCTTCTTCAGCCCCGTCGACATCGGAAGGAACCAACAATCCATGCCAGTGAACGTATTCGGGCGTGTCCGTGTCGTTGATTGCTTCTACCGTTAGCGGAACGCCTTCGCGCATCCGCAGCACTGGGCCCGGCGATGAGCCGTTGTAACCAATGGTGCTGATGATGCGAGTCGGCGCCAGTTCCACGGCAACGGGCGAGATGCGAACTGTGAAATCCGGCTTCGGCAGAGTCTCAGACGTTGTTTGCGCGGCTGCTTGATCGGGTTTGGCTGAATTCGGCATGCCTGGCATTTGCCCTTGGCCGCGCGCG
>Ga0187783_10000053_pt1 | contig 89490 bp, 85 predicted proteins | sample 1015_SJ02_MP02_2_FD_132471 | JGI IMG/M metagenome (GOLD analysis project Ga0187783, IMG submission 132471) | Tropical peat soil microbial communities from peatlands in Department of Meta, Colombia - 1015_SJ02_MP02_20_MG | ecosystem: Environmental > Terrestrial > Soil > Wetlands > Peat | place... | reverse complement strand
TCAGTGAGACGCTGACCCAACCACACCGACGCTTGGTAAAGAAAGCCAATCCATGAATAGTGCATTTCGATTGGCGTCATATGACACAACCTCCATCATCTTCCAGCCTTGATGGCCCAACTCCGACGGTTCAAGGACCGATGAGCGAACCAAATTCCCCGTTCAAGAGAGCCGGTATTCCCAGCTAGTCAAAGGCGTGCAATTTGCGTTTGCGCCTTAGATCTCACCGGATTCTGGACGCAACATGGACGCAAAAGCAAAACGGCTTAGCAAGCGTCTCTCGCTAAGCCGTTTTTCTCTGTGTAGGATAGCTGGTTGCGGGGGTTGGATTTGAACCAACGACCTCCGGGTTATGAGCCCGACGAGCTACCAGGCTGCTCCACCCCGCGAAGAAATCATAGCACACATGCCACAGGGATGAAGTCCTGGAACGCGCAAAACACGACGATCGTCTGTTATCATGAATGGGGAGAACCGACCGAAGCTGCAAAAGGGGACTCGATAATTCCATGAATTACAATCCAACAACGGATTCTTCGAAGGGAAAGAAATCATTCCGGCGTGGAATCGCAGTCGTAATAGGTTTAAGCGGAGCCATGATTTTTGCTCTCATCGGCAGCCGAGTGGCTATCACACACGCGGCCCCGACCAAGACGACGCAGGACGGCGTCTACACCGATGCGCAAGCCACGCAGGGGAAAGCGCAGTATACGCAGAGTTGCGCGGCCTGCCATATGGATGACTTGAGCGGCAGCGGGCAAGCGCCGCCGCTGTCGGGCGATGCGTTCTCTCAAGTGTGGGATGGGCACTCGGTCGACGAACTATATGAATTGACCCGCACCACCATGCCTCAGGACAATCCGAGCAGCCTCACCCCGGACCAATATGTGGACATCGTCGCGTATCTTTTCCAGGCGAACAAATTCCCGTCCGGAAAGGATGAATTGAAGAGCGATCCCAACGCACTCAAGGAAATCACGATCGGCAAGAAGAGCGGATCGTAGCCGCAATCGAATCCAGCTCTAAACTGCTTCGTCGGCGCTTTACTGCGCGGGCGAAAGGGCGAGCAAGACGTTGCCCGGCAGCCCTCCCCCAAACGCTGCGTAACCAGAGGGGACGTACAGAGTTCCATTCGCGACAGTTGGGCCCGGTCCGCCCATCGAGCCGCCCCCTGCCGCAACTCCATTCACGGTCTTGAATTCGCGCGCCATGTTGAACTGCCAGATCACTTGGCCATCGGCGGCGGATAGGCCCCGCAGGATCCCGTCCCATCCGCCGGTGAAAATGACGCCCTGAATCGCCGTAATCGCGGCGGATTGACCGAAACGCAATCCAGCTTTTGTGCGGTTCTCGCCGTTCGAAGTCGGCTCGCCGAGATCGGAAAGCGATTCAAGACGAGCCAGCCAAGCACGTTTGCCGCTCGCGAGATCGATCGCAATTGCGGTGCCGTCTTCGAGCGCCAAATACAAATTCCTTTCGTCCGTCGCACCGCCGAGAGCAACCTGACCGTTATTTGGAGCAACGATATTGATCGTGGCCAGCTTCCAGACGAGCGCGCCTTCGCGATCGGGATCAAGCGCGAAAACAGTGCCGCTCTTCGGCAGCGCAATGAGAAGTCGATGACCGTCCGGCAGATTGACGAGAATCGGCGAGGCTCCGATATCGTGGTCGGGTCCAAGATCCTTGGGGCAGTTATCGGTGCGCGCGGGAACGCAGCCGACGATCCACGAGTCAGCCTTCACCGCCTGAAACGACCACACGATTTTCCCCGTGGCTAGGTCAAGCGCGAGGACCGCGTCCGTTGTTTTTGGCGTCGGCTCGGTGTAGGCATCACCGGTGCCGATGTAGAGCAGGTTTCGAACCGTATCAATCGTGGGCGAATTCCACACGGCGCCGCCCGCGGGGGCATAGAGTTGCGTGCCGCGCGAATTTCGCCTGATAGGTTTGGGCGCTTCGGGAATTACATAGGATTTCCAAATCAGCTGCCCGGTGTTTGCATTGAGTGTGACGATGCTGCCACGGAATTTGCAGCATGAGTACGACTCGTCCGCGGCGAACACTTCCTCGGTCGAGGAAATCGGCACGTAGAGGCGTCCTTGATACAGCGTAGGCCCAGCGCTGAGGCGCGCGAGGTAATTGTCGATCACATTCTTGATCCACAGCGGCTTGCCGGTCGCGGCGTCAAGCGCGTAGACGTTTCCGCGAAAATCGCCGAAGTAGACCGCGTATTTCGTTGCGCCAGATCCTGTGACCGGCCCGACCGTCGCCGCGGTGCGCACCGTGGCTTGCGCCCGATAGGACCAATAGATGCATCCCGTGTCTGCATTCAGCGAATAGAAGTAACCGATGTCGCTGCCGACGAAGACGCGACCGCCCACGATCGAAGGTTGCCCGAATGACGTGTCGCCATTCGGAAATCCGAATGCCCATTTCAGTTGAAGCGTCGACACCTGTTGAGCCGTCAGCCCGGCTGCTTGCGCGTCCTGAAACCGCGTATTCGACAGGTTCGCCCCCCAGCCATTCCAAGCGGGAGTGGCAGAGATATTTTCGAATGGTGCGGCGCTGGTCTCGCAATGGTTAGTCATGTTTCTTGCGCTGCCGGCGTCGCTCAAATCGAGCGGACGGCCGCCGAGGTAGGAAGCAAGGAGACGTTTGTCGCTGTCGCTGAGATTCTGCGCCGCGCTCGCCATGAGGCCCGTTGTGATCGCGCCGTAAATAGTTTCGGGCGAGAATTTCATCAATGCTGTCAAGCTGGGTGCGCGATTCGAAGAGCTCGGGTTCGAATGGCATTTGGCGCAATTCTGCTGGTAGAGATTGTCTCCGGGTGGCTTTGCGACCGCGACTTTCCCCTGCGGCATCGCGCCTGCAGGGCGAGCGCTGGCGAACTCCGCAACGCGCGCGCCAAAGATCAAGCTGGCGGCAAGCAAACTGCCTGCGATGAAAACCGTCGATCGCATGAAAACTCCGAGGCACTAATCAGTGCGTCGCATCTATATCAAATGGAATAGCAAGCCGCAACCTGCGCGTCGCGATCGATTCCGGACGTGTAATGCGAAGAAGCCGCGTAGGTACTGGCTTATCCGTGATACTGCTTCGAGAGCGCAATCTCTTTACAGGTGATGAATTCGAGCAGCGCAGGCGTTCCCTTCTGCGTCTGTTCGATTCCACGGCGGATCGCAGGAACAATATCGGCCGGCTCGGTCACACGTTCGCCGTAGCCACCCAGCGCGCGCGCCAGTGCTGCGTAATCGCCCGAGATGTCTGTCGCGCGATAGCGTTCGGTCGAAATCGGCATGATCGGAATCTCCATGGCCATGCTGAAATTGTTCAACAGGATTGAAAGGATGGGGATCCGCTCGCGTACCGCAGTTTCGAAATCCATGCCGGTGAATCCGATGGCCGCGTCGCCCCACACATTTATACACAGCTTGTCAGGAGACGTGAGCTTCGCTCCCATCGCGAGGCCCAGCCCGTACCCCAGTTGCGTCGTCTTTCCCCAACCAATGTAAGTGAGCGGTTTTTTGCTAATCCAGAATGGCGCTAGTTGGTCGCGCGGGCTGCCCGCGTCGTGCGTGATGATCGTATTCTCAAGGTCCACCGTCGCATATAGATCGCGCAGCACTCGATACGGCGAAAGCGGCTTTTCGTCGGACGTAAATCGCGGGCGCCACTCGTCAAGCCACGCTTTGCGCACCTTCGCAATGTCATCCACAACCGTCCACTCCCGCCGCTTCTTGATACGCGGCTCGATCTCAGCGCAGAGCGCTTCAAGCGTCAGTTGCGCATCCCCGATCAATCCGATATCCACGCGCACATCTTTGTTCAGGTGGTTGGGATCGAGCGTCGCGTGAATGAATTTCTTCCCGGGCGGCATCGCGACCCCAAAATTTGTCTGCGTGAAGCTGCAACCGATGCCAAAAATCCAGTCAGCCTCAGCCAGAAAATGCGGCACCGTGGCGGGAAAAGCGTTGCCGCCCGCCCCGAGCGCCAGCGGGTGGTCCTCAGCAAACGCGCTCTTGCCCTGCAGGCTCGTCGCCACAGGCGCGCCGAGCAGTTCCGCCAATTTTCTTAGCGAGTCCCACGCTCGAGCGTAGTGCACCCCTTGCCCGGCATAAATCACGGGACGCTTCGCTTCGACCAGAGCCTCGCCTGCGCGTCGAATATCGGCGCTGTCCGGCGCGTAACGTGTCGCGATCACCGGTTCGTAGTCTAGCGTCCCCGGAAATTCCTCCGTGAATATATCGGACGGCATCTCGATCACCGCCGGCCCGCCGCGACCGTTGCGCAGCCGCGAAAACGCGCGCCGGAAGATGTTGGGAATCTCCGCCGCCGACCAAATCGCCTCCGTCGATTTGGCCACCGTCCGCATGCTCACAGCCGAACTGAAATTCGGATCCACCTGCGCCAAACGCCGCACGTATCCCATCGGCAGGACCAGGATCGGCACCGATTCGCCGTATGCCTGCGCGACCCCGCCAAACGCATTCTCCGCCCCCGGCCCATGCTGCATCGCGAATACGCCGATTTTGCGCCCGCTGGTCAGTCGCGAAAGCGCGTCCGCCATGTGCAGCCCGACCCGCTCCTGCCGCACGATGATGGGGCGAATCCCGGCGCGCGCCGCCGACTCGAGCAGATGATTCACCGGATACGCGAAGATAATCTCGACGCCTTCGCGCTTCAGAATTTCCGCAATCGCATCCCCAACTTTCATGGCCGCTCTCTTTCGTAGGTGCTATAGGGTTTGCGCACGTTGACTCGCTCGAAAGCTGCTGCAAGTCGCCAACAAATCGTTGAGGATACCCGGTAGAATGGCAGTCGAAAAGCCAATTCGTCTTTGTGCCAATTCAGCCGTCATGTAGTTAGTGAGTCAGGGGTGAAACATCTTCCCCGCTGTCCGTTGCCCGTCAAAGGTGGGTCGCAATGACTCGCGATGAACGTCGCGTCGCTTCGCCGCGCATCGTGAACGTCGACGACCTGCGTTCGCTCGCGCGCAAGCGCGTCCCGAAAGCTGTCTTCGAGTATGTCGATGGCGGCGCCGAGGGCGAAGTCACCATGCGCAACAATTGCCGCGCCTTCGAGGAAGTGTACTTCCGCCCGCGTAGCGCCATCGCTGTCGACCGGCGCGATCTGCGCGCGAGAATTCTCGGCGCGGAAATGAGTATGCCGCTGCTTCTCGCACCCTGTGGCTTCAGCCGGCTAATGCATCCTGGTGGCGAAGTCGCCGCCGCACGAGCCGCAGGCGAAGCCGGAGTCGGCTACGTCCTCTCCACCATGTCTGGCCATAAACTCGAAGATGTCGCCGCAGCGACAACCGGCCCGAAGTGGTATCAGCTCTACCTGGCAGGCGGTCGCCCCGCTGCGCAAGCAGCTATCGAACGTGCCCAAGCAGCCGGCTTCACCGTGCTCGCGATCACCATCGACACCGGCACGTTCGGCAATCGCGAACGCGACGTTCGCAACGGCACTGGCGCGCTTCTAGGCCGCAGCATTCCGGCGAAAATTCCATTCCTGCCGCAACTTTTCTCGCATCCACGTTGGCTCGCCACTTTCCTGCTCGATGGCAGCCATCTCGATTTGCCCAATATCGTGCCGCCTGGTCGCGGACCGCTGCAGCTCTCCGAAGCGCATGCTGCGCTCGCGGGTTCTGTCGTCACCTGGAAGGATCTCGAATGGATTCGCAAAATCTGGCCGGGGCCGATCGTCGTCAAAGGCGTGCAAACAGGCGAGGATGCGAAGCGCGCCGCGGACCAAGGCGCCGCTGCTGTCATCGTCTCGAATCACGGCGGCCGTCAACTTGACGGGGTTTGCGCTTCGCTTCGCACCTTGCCCGAAGTCCTGAAAGCGGTGGACACGCAAAAAATCGAAGTCCTGATGGACGGCGGCATCCGGCGCGGGGGCGACATTTTGAAAGCGCTTTGCATCGGCGCGCGCGGCGTGTTGATCGGCCGCGCTTACGCGTATGGACTCGGTGCCGCGGGCGAAGCGGGCGTCACACGCGCACTCGAAATTCTGCGCGCGGACATGGAGCGTACGCTCGCCCTTCTCGGCTGCGAATCAATCTCGGAATTGAATCCGTCCTACGTGGAAATTCCCGCAAGCTGGATGACGAAGCACTGCTAGCCGTACATTCTGTTTAGATCGCGGGGTCGATGGATTCGGCGGAATTGCTCGAATCGTACAGCGATCGAGGCTCGACCATTTTCCCGGGATTCATTCGATTATCCGGATCGAGCGCCTGTTTGATCGCACGCATCGCGTCAAGCGCCGGCCCATGCTCGATGGGCATGTATTTCTTCCGCCCCGTACCGATTCCGTGCTCGCCCGTCGATGTCCCTCCGAAACTGAGCGCGCGCAAAATAATTTTTTCTTCCCGCTCGCGCGCGTCCGCCAGTTCCCCGGGATTGTTCGGGTCAAGAATAAAGGCCATGTGAAAATTTCCGTCACCCACGTGGCCCACGAATGTCACCGGGTACGGCGTCCCTGCCACATCCTTCTTCGATTCGACGATGCAATCTGCCAGCCGCGAAATCGGCACGCAAATGTCCGTCGTGAACATTTTCCCGCCCGGCCGGATCGCCAGCGTCGCAAAGTACGCTTCGTGCCTCATTTTCCAAAGTGTTTCCCGCTCTTCCGGCGTCGTGAACTGTTGAAATCCCTGTCCCTTGTGTTCCGCCGCTAATTTTTGCACCGTCTCGGCCTGATCCTTCACGTTGCGCTCCGTGTCGCCGTGAAATTCGAAAAACAAGATCGGCTCGACCGGGTAATGGGTCTTCGAATATCGGTTGCACGCATCCACCTGCCCTTCGTCCATGAATTCAATGCGCGCCACCGCAATGCCCAACTGAATGGTCTCAATGGCGGTCTCGACCGCGTCTCGAATGCTGGGGAATGTGCAACTCGCCGCGCCTACGGCTTCGGGCAGCGGATGCAGTCGCAGCGTGACTTCGGTGATCACTCCCAGCGTTCCCTCGGCGCCCACGAAAAGCCGAGTGAGATCGTAGCCCGCGGCCGACTTGCGCGCGCGCGAGCCTGTCTTGATCACGCGCCCATCCGCGAGTACCACCGTCAGCGCGAGCACGTTCTCGCGCATCGTGCCGTATCGCACCGCCGTCGTCCCGGACGCGCGGGTCGAAGTCATGCCGCCGATCGTCGCATCCGCGCCCGGATCGATGAAAAAAGTGAAGCCTGTATTCGCGATCGCCTTGTTGAGCTGCAATCGCGTCACACCCGCTTCGACCGTCACCTGCAAATCCTGTGGACTGATCTGCAAGATCTTGTTCATTTCGCGCATGTCGATCGTGATGCCGCCGTGAATCGCATTCACCTGCGCTTCCATCGACGTGCCGCCGCCGAACGGAATCACCGGCACCTGGTGCCTCGCGCTGATTTTCATCACCTCGCTCACTTCTTCGGTTGAATGCGGGAAGCAGACCACATCCGGCAATGCGGGCGGATGGTACGACTCGCCATGGCTATGATGTTCGCGCACAGATTCGGCGGTCGTGGCGCGGCGGCCGAGCAATGAATTCAATTCGCTGATCGCTTCGTCGATTCGCCGCCGCATTGGCGGATTCAGGCTTGTGCTCGTCATATCGCCACCGTATCCGGTTTTGTCACCGCGGCTTCGCGCCGCTCAATGATTTCAGAGCCGAATCGTCACGTCGTAAGCTTGAACCGATCCATCGTTTTCAAGCACGGGTTCGATCCGCACCACCTCGAAGCTTTGTCCTTTGAGGTCGTTGACTGTGCGCCCAAGGACATCGTGTGTTTCTCGCTCGAGCTCGGGCGTCGGCTTTCCGATTCTTTTGTCCCGCGCAAAGGCGCTCGCCTCTAGCCGATACGTTCGCGTGCGGTTCGCGGAATCTTCCCCGATCATGTGCACGTTCGCGCTCACAGGCCTGCCCGATTGCGGTTGATCGTGGAACCATGCGCGCGGCGTAAGCAGGACAAAAAGCACGATGACGGCGACCATGACATCGTATGGCCAGCTCCCGCGCTCGTACGACCAAAAGACCGCCCGTCCAATACCTCGCCAGATTTTGGTCATTTCAGTGCGCCGCTGTCCCGTTTACCACCATGCCGTCGCGCATATGCAGCACGCGATTGCCATAGGTTGCGGCTTCCGGATTATGCGTGATCATCACGATCGTTTGCCCAAATTCGCGATTGAGCTGGCGCAGCAAACCAAGCACGCTTTCCGAAGTCTTGGTGTCGAGGTTCCCCGTCGGCTCATCTGCCAAGACGATTTTCGGCTCGCTGATGATCGCGCGAGCCAACGCCACGCGCTGCTGCTCGCCGCCGGAAAGTTCCGACGGTTTGTGGTGTAGTCGTTCCTGGAGCCCTAATAGCTTGGTGACCGCCTCGAATCGGTGTGGGTCAAATCCGTCACCATGAATGTGCTGCGCGATCGCGATGTTGTGATACGCGTCTAGGGTCGGCAGGAGATTGAATCGTTGAAACACGAATCCGACCTTTTTTCGGCGCAGCAGCGTGCGCGCGCCATCGCTCATTTCGCTGAGATTGTTTCCATCGAGCAGCACCTGCCCGCGCGTCGCCCGAGCCAGCCCTCCGATCAGATGCAATAGCGTCGACTTCCCGCATCCGGAGGGGCCCATGATCGAAACGAAATCGCCCGGAAACACCTCAATGCTCACGCCGCAAAGCGCCGGCACCTCCAGCCGGCCCGTGCGATAAACTTTCCACAGATTTTCGGTTTTGAGTATCGGCTCCAAAGCCGCTCCCGGAAACGAATCGGACCTACGGGGATTGAATTATTTTAGTCGGAATCGAGGCTGGTGCATAGTTTCAGAGCGCAACGCCGTCGCACGATTTGCCATGGCGCGCTTGGTGAAACTATTCGTACGCGAGCGCCTCGACGGGATCCTTCCGGCTGGCAATCCATGCGGGATACGATGCGCCCAGCAGTCCGCCGACTACCGCGATCGCCAGAGAGATAAGCACCCATTTGACAGTGATGAGAATGGTGAGCGAGGGGAAAAGATTGGTGAAGATAGATCGCATCAGGAAGCTCAAACCGATTCCGCAACCGACGCCGCTGAGGCACAAAAGGGTGGTCTCGCTCAAAATCACTTCCACGATATAAGACTTCGAAGCGCCTAGCGACTTCAGGACGCCAATTTCACGCGTGCGCTCTATGATCGTCGTGTACATGGAGAGAAAAATTACGAGAAATCCCACCGCCACCGCAATCCCAATCATCACGTTGATGAAGGCGCCAAGCCCCGGAACGCTGGATGACGTCATTAATGAAATATAGTCCTTCAGCGGACGCACCTCGTAGCGCGGCAGCAAACCGGTAACCTGATCCATCACGGCGTTCGTATGATCGGAGCGGTCGCACTTGATGAAAAAAATCGAGGCCTTGTCGTGTGCGCCCGACATTTCCTGCAGCGTCGACATCGTGACGAAGAGCCGCGCACCCTTCCCATGCTCCACGATTCCCGCCACGTGGAAGTCATGCTCGAGTATGTGCAACGTCTGGCCGGCCTTCACTTTTTTCCCGCGCGCATAGACGTCATCCACCAGAATGTCATTGGGATCCTGCAGATCGTGCCCCGCAAGGAAATTAAAACCACCGGAAACGGCTCGGAAAGTGTCGGGCTGAATGCCGTAGACGACCTCGAGTCCATTCACCGAATTGAATTGCAACAAGACCGGTGCCACCGTATGCACGTATTCGAGCTGTCGCAGCTTGTTCGCGATGCTCATCGGCATTGGCGCGCCACTGAAAGCCAGCATCACGGACGCCGACGGCGGCTGTACCATGATGTCCGCACCGACCCCCTCGGTCCGCTTCGCTGATTCCATCAACAAACCGCTCGTAAGTCCCACGACAATAATCACGAGCGTCACTTCGACCGCGACACCAATCACCGTGATAATCGTCCGCACCGGGCGGTGCATCACGTTTTGCACAATCAGGTGCGCGATCATGCGATGCTCACGGCCTCGCCTCTGACGATTCCTGCCCCACTTGTACGAGTTGAGTTCCTGCAGGCTGTTGCAACACGAAGTGGTCAGCCGAAATTTCTTGGTTGAGAGTCAATTTCACGATCCCAATCTGAAGTCGGTAGTCGTTTTCGGGCCGGTTGATCAGGATCTGCCGGGGATATTCGTCGGCTCCGCCGGCCCAGCTTCCGTATTGGTCGTCCGCTTCTATTTTTCCGGCACTGTCGTAGATTTCGATTCGCGAGACCTTCAGGTTGGTCCTGTCAAACCAGATCTTGCGCGCAATTCCCCAATCGCTGGCGCTCGCCCCGGTGTCGCCAGCATTCTCCGGCGGACGTACCACCGTTAGGACGTAAGACTGCGGGCTTACATCAGTCGCCTCTTCAAAGAGCACCGGAACGTTCGGCGGGATTGGCTGCCAAAACAGCGCGGCTACCAGGTGCTGCGGCCGGAGGTTCTCGATTGGCTTCGAAGATGGGCGCTCGAGGTTCGCTGGTCCAACGACAAACTTGCTTTCCGAAGGTATGAAGATGTGGAAGGTCGTCCCGTCGCTCTGCATGTCGAAGATATTCGTTCCAACAACGGGTACCTGACCGATTACGCGGATGTCCGAGGGCTTTTGCGCCAAGATGAACGCGCTCACTTGGTGGTATTGCTTGATGACGCCGGTGTATGCCGAGCCGGCCGTCAGCGTCATTGTTACGGACGCATTAATGGAGCTCACCGCTTCAGCTTGGCGATTGAAGTTCGCGACCAAGTCCGGCTTCGTGGCCGTCATCAATGAGACGGGGGCTGCGGCCGGCTTTGTGGCCGTTGTCTGATTCATCGAGCAGCCGCAAGCCAGGGACAATGTAAGGCTCGCCATGAGGAGGAGCGGAAATCGGGGCAGCTCTAGTTTGCGTTCCAGTCCACGCACAAACTAAACAATTTAGCAGTCGATATTGGGCATGTCAACGCAGCCTGCCCCTGATTTCCCGCCGCTTTTCAGCCTAGGCCTTCGATTTCCTTGCGGGCGCGTTCGAGGATGTCTCGAATTTTCGCAATCTTCTCGGGGCTGTCTCCGGCTCGAGTTGCCGCACGCATGGCGGCTTTCATGATGGCGGCAGCCGGCCTGGCGACCATCGCCCCCGAAGGGCCCATCCACGGAGCCCATTCACCCCAAGACTGGGCGCGCTCCCAAATCTTCTGGACGGTCTCCGCCGAATCCTTGAGTTCCTGCTTCCCGGTATCAGTCAGACGATAGACCCGGCGCCCGTCCGCCTGCTCCGAAGTAACCAAGCCTTCATCCTCCAACTGCTGAAGAGTTGGGTAGATAGCTCCGGCACTGGCTCGATACAGCCCTCCGGACTTGGCCTCGAGATCCTTCATAAGTTGGTATCCGTGCTTCGGCCCATCCTCCAGCAGCGAAAGCAAAGCCAGGCGCACCTCTCCGCCGCCAAAAAAGCGGCTCCAGCGATTCCACGGCCGGTAAGCGGCCCAGGGTATTGAGGTCGCATAGGTCCAGCCTGTCCAAGCAGCATGTCCACAACGCATATTACACCTCCAGATGCGTCTCGGACTATATCGTACGATATATAGCGTGTCAAGTCTGAAGATCGATTTTGGCCCACCGCCGAGATCCTACATTGAAATGACAAACCGCCCGTTGCTTTCGACGTACCCGTGCGGCATGTGAGGCGTGTTGAACGCTGCGGCGGGATTGCCATCGCGGTCGAGCAGGATCAAACCACCTGCAGCATGGGCTCGATGCGCGAGCTTGCGAACGCAAGCGTCCGCCACGGCCTCAGCCAGATTGGCAGCTCCCATCTTTCGTTGCGGCAGCAGGGCTTGCGGATCGGCCAGAAGGTCGATGGCCATCTTGGCCATGACAATCTTCATGATGCCCTCGCCGTAGCCCGTGCAGGAGACGCCGCCCGCATCTGCGTCGGCGTAGCAGCCACAACCAATCAGCGGCGAGTCTCCGACCCGGCCCGGATATTTCCCGATCGTGCCGCCGGTCGAAGTGCCGGCGACGAGGCTTGCATCTGAGTCGAGCGCTACTGCGCCGACTGTTCCACTCTGGCGAACCGTATCCTCGGCCGCAATTGTCTCGAGGCGTTTCTGCCAAGCGGCGCGAGCGCGCGACGTGATCAGATCTTCCTGCGTGCAGAACGGTAGGCCGTGCTCTCGAGCGAACTGTTCGGCGCCTTCGGCAACGAGCATCATGTGCTCGGATTTCTCGAGGATCAATCGGGCTAGACGAATCGGATTTCGAATGTGCTCGACCTCGGCTACGGCGCCGGCCTTGAGCGTGATGCCGTCCATCAGGATCGCGTCCAGTTGAACACGGCCATCGCGATTCAGATGCGAGCCGTAACCGGCATCGAACAACGGATTATCTTCGAGCGAGATAATTGCGGATTCGACCGCGTCGATCGCGGAGCCTGCCCGCGACAACACATTCCAACCCGCTTCAAGCGCGCGACGAATGCCGGCGCGACAATCCTCGGCTATTTCCTGCGGAAAATTTCCCGCGCCACCATGAACGATGAGAGATGGTTTCAATTTGTTCGCGGGAGAATTTCGTCAGTCCCCGCCCCGGCCTGCGGAGCGAGTGAGAACGGGCGCGTGCGACTGATGCGCATCGCTCTCCGCGAGGGATTGCGATGCACCCGCAGATGCGGCCATGGCCGCGTAGGAGGAATCGGCGATTTTGGCGGAGCCGCGCTCGGTCTGTTTCCAGGTGTGAAGGATGCGATGAATAACTGTGATATTGGGACCGATCGCGAGAATCCACAGGGCGATGGGCATGCGATTGGCGAGCGCTCCCAGGATGATCAGCGCCAGCCGTTCGGGCCGTTCCCAGAATCCCACCTCGGCGGGCGGCACGAGGGAGGCCGCACGCGCTTTCGCATAGCTGACCATTACGGCGCCTGCCATCGCCGCTCCAGAAAGTTCGGCGTAAAGAAAGCGATTGACGCGCGAGTAGTAGACGAGCAACCCCAGAAACAGAATCAGGTCCGCGTAACGGTCCAGAATCGAATCAAGGAAGCCCCCGAAGAGTGAAACGCGTTTCTGACGCCGTGCGACGGGTCCGTCGAGCAGGTCGCAGAGAGCGGCGAAAATCATCATGCCGCCCGCGGTGGCGAAGCGTCCGGCAGCGAAGAGAACCCCGGCCCAAAGATTCGCGACCAGCGCGGACCAGGTGATGAGATTGGGAGGGATGCCTGTCGGAGCCAGCAGGGCTGCCAGTCGGTCGATGGGCCAGGAGAGGTACCGGCCAATAGTCCGCGTCAGCATAAAGCGATTTTCAGTGCGTTAGCCCTCGTCGTAAATTGTGGTCAAGCTCACCACTTCATATTCCTTGACGCCCGCGGGCGTGGTGACCTGCACTTCGTCTCCAACTTTTTTCCCGAGTAAAGCGCGGCCAATCGGAGAACTGGTCGAGATAAGGCCTTTCCCAGCATCAGCTTCCTCGACCGTCACCAGTTTGTACTCGATTTTCGTGGACTTGACAACATCGAGGACGACGATCGTTGATCCATATGCAGCACGATCTTTTGGCAGATTGTTGAGATTCATCAGTGACAGGTCGGCCATGCGTTGATGGAGCTGGCCGAGACGCGCGGAGACGTAGGACTGGCGCTCCTTGGCGTACTTGTATTCGGCGTTTTCAGAGAGATCCCCGTGCGCGCGGGCGACCTTGATTTCCTTGGGCAACTCGTCGTGGAGCTCATGCTCAAGGGCGGCGATCTCGTCTTTCAGCTTCTTTTTAATTTTTTCAGCAAGGTCATTCATGTTCGATCGTCAAGAGGCGCAGGTAACGTTTCAGATGACGCCCGGCGAGGTGCGTACAACTTCTAAAGTATAGTGGATTTTTAGGAGCCGCGGCAAATTCCGGAGGTGCAAACGGGGCCGGCGGGCTCCAGTGAAGCGAGCGGAACAGCGCGCAAGAGGTGCGCGCCTGCCAGTGGTTTGATGCCAAATCCTGCGACACCCTTCGCCCGTTTTTGTGCAGAGTAGACTGTACACCCATCTTTTGTTTTCAATAACTTGCGCAAGATTCTACTCCTCACCATGTCAGAGTAGGCGAAAGCCAAACATCGCGGAGCGGAAGGCCGTATCTGGACCACGCGGGACATAAGGAGCGCGGCCTGACAGCCGGCACATTCCGGTATCGGAACACGGTCCGGCGGCTGCGGCTGCAAACTTTCGGCTAGGCCGGTCCCGCAGCGGTAGTGCCGAGTCGGAGGGCCGGCGTAAGAGCGTAGGCGTGGGCGGCCGCCCGGCGATTTCGTTCGATGGTTGTACACGGCAAGACCCCCGACTGCCCCCCACGGCAACGCTGCCATACTCTGACGCGCGGCGCAAGCGGCCGCCTCGTCCGTCACCTTCGTTCTCGCGAATTTCCATTCGTCAACTACTCGGGAGCTACTCAGGCTACCAAACGCGAGTGCGAAAAATACTGACCGGACGTACAGGAGAAGAACAAGGCACAGTACCCCCTGTACGAATTTCACGAGATCAGCTGCGGGCGGTGGACTCGACGGAATGCTTGAGGCGCATGACCATCTCGGTGGCGGCGTGCTCGGGAATGTTGGTGAAATTCAGTAAGAGGCCGTGGCCGCAGTCGTACTCGAGGCGCCACGGAGACAGAGCGGCGGGAGCGAGACCGTAGTCCATTGCTCGCGCAACCAGAACTTGGTCGTTTTCAGTTTTCGCCAAACGGCCGAGGAGATGCATGCCGCCTGACTGCATTTCGATTTTCATCCGGCCGTCGAAAATATTCGCAAGTGCGGCCGCGACCGCGGCGCGGCGAACTGAGTACAAGGAGCGCATCTTCCGAATGTGGCGCGCGAAATGCCCTTCGCGCATGAAGTCTGCAACAACCGCTTGGTTGAAGATCGGGCGGTCTCGATGAAGAAGCCGGCAAACGCGTTGCACCGGACCGATCGCCGATCCCGGAACAACGATGTATCCGAGGCGCAAACCCGGAAAAAGCACTTTGCTGAATGTGCCGACATAGATTACCCGGTCGGACTCGTCGAGACTCTTCAATGCCGGCAGCGGGGGGCTTCCGTATCGAAATTCGCTGTCATAGTCGTCCTCGATGATCCAGGCGCCCGTTCTGCTTGCCCACGACAGCAGCGCGAGTCGCCGCTCCGAGCTTAGAGAAACGCCGAGCGGCATTTGATGTGACGGCGTGACAGAAACGAAACGGGCCTTTGGCGCTTTTGCGATGCCAGTTTCGACATTCAAGCCAGCGACATCTACGGGCACGGGGACGAGTTTCGCTCCCGCGGCTTCGAATCCAAGGCGCGCCATGAAATAGCCGGGATCTTCGAACCAGACCTCATCTCCGTGATGCAGCAGAGCCCGCGTGATCAAGCCGAGGGCGCCCTGGAATCCGGCTGTGACGACAACCTGCTCTGTCGAACACAGAATCCCGCGCGAAATCGCAAGATACGAACGGATGGCTTCGCGCAACGGCATATACCCTTCCGCTGCCGGCTGGTTTAGCGCAGCGACGGCCATGGCGCGGCCATGTTTCACCATAAGCCGGGACCATAGCTTGCGGGGAAAAACGTCGAGCGCGGGTAAGCCCATTTGAAAAGGCTTGACACCGTCGGTCGCGGGTTCCAGAGCGAACGACCTGGGCGGGCCTTGCGGAGTCTGCTTCGGGGAAGCGGTCAGCGTCGGGGAGACGATCGTCCCGGCGGCGCCTTTGGCCATGATGTAGCCTTCGCCGGAAAGAACATCGTAGGCGAGGTCGATCGTTCCGCGCGAAGTGGCCAGCTGACTCGCAAGGCTGCGTGCGGAGGGAAGCCGTTCGCCAGGGTGCAGAGCTCCGTCTTTGATTGCCTGAGCGATCCGCTCGTAAATTTGCCGGTAGAGCGGTGTCTCGGCGTGACGGTCGAGCTTTAACCGCACGAGGGCGGATACGCGCCCGATGTGGATGGCTCGGTCGTTTGGAGGAGTTTTGGCTCTTCTCATATCGACGTTACTTATGTAAAGAGTTATCAGAAAGACGCAAGGCGTACCGCGGGAGGGTACCACGACGATGCCACAGGTTCGGAAGCTGATCGTGCTGGCGACCGTCTTTGCAGTTTCTAGTGCAGTCTTCGCGCAAAACAGCAAAGCCCCGAAAATGCTGCCGTACACAACTGTGGATCACCCGGACTTCGTATCTGTATCGCAAGCCTCGTTTCTGTCCGACACGGATCTTGTGATCGGTGTTTCGAATCGTGGCGTTGCGAAAGCGTACCCGGCGGCAGACCTGGCGCAGCACGGCAACGTGCAGGATCAAATGCCGGACGGACCCATCGCAGTGACTTGGTGAAGTGTCTGCAATACAGCCCTCGTGATCAGGGCTGAAGCGAAGGGGATGACACTCCATTTCGATTACGACAGCATGGCCGGATCGAATGAAGTCTTCAAAGACCGCGAGACTGGAAGCAAATGGCAGCAAACGCTCTCCGTGGCCACGTCTGGCCCGCTAAAAGGTACGCAACTGGAGCTCTATCCGTTCCTTCTCACGCGATGGGGAGAGTGGCGCAAGCAGCACCCAGATACGTTGGTGCTGAAGCCGCTTCCCGGCTACGCAGAGCTGATGCCGGGCTTGAACAAATTCATCAATCAACAATGGGGTCTGGCAGTTTCCGACAAACCGGCTCCCCCCGGCGCCTTCGGGCATGACAACCGTCTGCCGCCGCGCGAAATAATCGTTGGGTTGGAAATTGGCGATGAATCGAAGGCGTTTCCGTTGTCAATCTTGCACAATGCGCGCGTGATCAACGACACATTTGGGAAGACCCCCGTGCTCATCGTGCACCAGCCGGGGTCAGACACGACGACGGCTTTCGACGCGAGAGTGAATGGGAAATTCCTCAAGTTCCGCGCTGCGGATAGTGAAGCCGATCGGCTTGTCGATCTCGAAACGCGTTCCACCTGGAATGCGTATGGCCTTTGCATATCGGGGAAGTTGAAAGGATCACAGCTGAAGCCGCTGGTGCTCGAGCCGGAATTCTGGTTCGCGTGGTCGGAGTTTCGTCCGAAGACCGAAGTTTATGGCGTGCCAAACGAGCACTAGCCAACTGCCTCGCTCAGGCGTGAAGGGGGAATGGCCATGATGACTCGCCGTGACTTGAACAGTGCGTTGGGCGCTTCGCTTGTTGCTCTTCTGTCCGGGGCGGTCGCGCCGCTTCGCGCCGACGAGGAGGGCTCGAAGCAGAACTCTGCGGGGGAAACGCCGGTGAATCCCTCGCATGCGGTACCGACTCTGATGACGGAATCAATCGGCGATATCGGCGACGCCGAGGCAAGCATGCTGATACTGAACGTCCCCCCTCGACCTGCTAATTCCGGCAGCGAACAGCCGCCACGCAAATTTCCCGCGCACAAACACTCAGGACCGGTATTCGCTTATATGCTCGAAGGCAGCGTCGAAAATCAGGTCGAGCCAGAGGAGCCGAAGACCTACAACACCGGCGACTATTGGTATGAGCCTGCGATGCACGTTCATCGCTCGCTGCGAAATCTGAGCGATACGCAGCCAGCGCGAATTTTGATTTTTGAGGTGCTTCCGAAGGGGAAGCCGGCCGGATTTTTCGTGAAGTAGTTCCCAACGCTCCGCAGCGTTTTCAAACTTCTGAAACTTCCCTCATGGTTCCTAGCTAACTCAGAGTAGCGGCTGGAATAGGTACGGCTAGGCACCTTTCTTGAGGGGCTGGAGATGCGACTGGTAAGAGCCGGCCGGCATGCGGAACGCGATCAAAAGCCGGTTCCAGGTATTGATCGTAGTGATAGCGAGGGTGAGGTTGACGAGTTCGTCGGGAGTGAAGTGCGGCTTGACGCGCTCGTAGACGTCGTCAGGGACGTGAGTCTCGGAAACCAAGGTGACTGCTTCGGTCCACTCGAGCGCAGCGCGCTCACGGTCGGTATAGAAGGGGGCTTCTCGCCAGGCATTGAGGAGATAGAGACGCTGCTCGGTCTCGCCGAGGGCGCGCGCGTCTTTGGAGTGCATATCGAGGCAGTAGGCACAGCCATTGATTTGGGAAGCGCGCATTTCGACGAGTTGGAGCAAGGGGTGCTCGAGGCCGCAGGAATTGACGTAGTGCTGCATTGCCAAGACGGCCTGATAACCCTTGGGCGAGATTTGAGAAAGATTCACTCGTGATTCCATGTTTGTTTCTCCGCTAAATTGTTTCATTCGCATAGAGAATTATATCGCCGCGCACGGACAGCCGAAACTCGAAGATGGAAATTCTAGGAAAAGAAGATCGGCGCATCGTGAGTGGACGAGCCACGGGATTCAGGGTATAAGCGCGCTGCTGAAGTTGGTGGCGCAGCGGCGAGCGGCAGGTGAGCGTGAGTGAACAGGGAGTGAACAGCGAGGCGCGGGCTGTGACGGTCGGCGAAGTGATTGATGCGCGACCGATAGGCGCGTATCAACTCTGGACGGTGGTGTTGTGCGGATCGCTGCTGATCCTGGATGGATACGATGCGCTGACGATGGGTTACCTGGCGACGCCGATCGCTGCGACGACGCACATTCCGGTGCACAGTTTCGGGCCGATTTTGTCGGCAAGCCTCTTCGGCTTGATGATCGCGGCAATGGCGACCGGACCGGTCGCGGACCGGTGGGGGCGGAAATGGCCGGTGATCGTTTCGGTGCTGGCGTTTGGCGTATTCGCGGTGCTGACGGCGCAGGCGCGGACTTACAACGAATTTCTTGCGTACCGGTTTCTGACGGGGCTGGGATTGGGCGGGGCGATGCCGAATGTGGTGGCGCTGACGTCGGAATATGTGCCGAAACGGCTGCTGCCGATCGTGGTGCCGATGCTGTTTGCGGGGATGCCACTCGGCGGACTGATTTGCGGACTGGTTAGCTCGGCGTTGATCACGACTTGGGGATGGGCGTGGGTGTTCTACATCGGCGGGTTCGTGCCGGTGGCGATTGCGCTCGCTTTGATTGGGGTGCTGCCGGAGTCGGTGCGGTTTCTGGTGCTGCGCGGGAAGGATCCGCGGCGCGTGCGAAAAATATTGGCGCGGATTTCCCCAGATTTTGCAAGCGCGAATCCGAACGCGGATTTGTTGGCGCTACAGGAAGAGAAGCATGGAGGAGTTCCGGTGGTGCGGCTCTTCACCGAAGGGCGCGCGCTGGCGACGATTCTGCTGTGGATACCGAATTTCATGAATTTGCTGCTGCTCTACTTTCTGAACAGCTGGCTGCCGACGCTGCTGCGGGAGTCGGGCATGTCGGTTTCGGCGAGTGTTGCAGCAAGTTCATTCATAGCGCTGGGTGGAATCCTTGCGTGCTTCGTCGAAGGCTATTTGATGAGTGTCGGCGGCGCCTATTTTGTTCTGCTGGCGGAATTCGGGCTTGGGGCGGCGTTCATGATACTGCTCGCGTTTGTGTCGCACTCGTTTGAGTTGTCGGTCGCGGCGGCATTCGTGCTGGGATTCCTGGTGATTGGAGCGCAGGGTGGGCTGAATGCGCTGGCGGCGAAATTTTATCCCACGTCGATGCGGTCGACGGGAGTCGGTTGGGCACTCGGAGTGGGGCGGGTGGGATCGATTGTGGGGCCCGTGCTCGCGGGGATCTTGCTGACGGCCGGATGGAAGCCGCGGCAAATTCTAATGTGGAGCGCGCTTTCGGCAGTGTGCGCGTGCGTTGCGATTGGAATGAGCAAGCTGGCACGAGGCAGCGCAAACGCGTATGCGCCGGAACCAGAGGTTTCCTCGTAAGAATCAGTCCTACAAGCGGCACAACTTCCGAAATCCGACGAGCAGTGTCATCCGATTGGTGCAAGAACCAAGAGTGATTCCTCGGACCGCAAGCGGTCCTCCCTTCGACTGACGTCTCAGGACAAGCAGAACGACGAGCGCGGCTACTTTGTGGGTGCGGCGTCGGGCTGCGGCGGATGAGCGGCGAAATATTGGGCGAGGGCGGTGCAGAACTGGGACATGGCGGCTTGGACGTTGCGATCCATGGCTTCGACGATATTCGCAACCGATTTGCCTTGGATGGGCTCGTCGTGCGAATAGCGATTGTTCCAAACGATCGAGGCCGACTTCGAATCGAAGAGTATGATTTCCATCGAGAAACGCGCGACCATGGTGGGCCGGTCGACGCCGTACAGCGAAAAGAGCTGGCCGCGCAGGATGTAGTCGCCGTGGGCGCTGCTGCCGATTTTTGCCACTGAGCGGTACTGTCCGGTATTGCGAAACGCCGCGACCAAATTGTCCTGCAACATTTCGGCGGGCATTTCGGCCCAGCGATTGTATTCGTAGGTTCCCAACTGCACTTCGCCGCTGCCGTACACCAGCCGAGTGTCGCGATAGAGCAGCGGCACGGAGACGCGGCCGATCAGGAGAGTGATGGGGAACTGTGGCGCTTGGGCTGACGGCGCGGAAGCCGGAACATCGAGGATGTAGTACTTGTAAGGGCGCGAGGCGCCGCAGGCGGCCGAAAGACACGCGAGCGCGATCACGACCGCGAGTTGCGGCGCCCGATACTTCAAGCTTGCCGTGCTCTTTTCGCTCATTTGGGCGGCGCCTGGCCGGGCTCGTGCGGCTTCGGTGTAGAAGCCCGAAGCAAAGTATAAGGGCGAGTCTTTATCGTGTCAGTGAATTCGAGAAGGTTTTCAGTGATTTGCCGCAGGTTGTCCAACGTTTCGTCCAGATTCTCCGAGTTTGCGTTCAAGGTGCTGTTCAGCTGGTCCGTGAGCGACTGGGCGGAAGCGAGGGTGGCGCGAAGAGTGACGATCGACTGGCGAATGTCTGGGCGGTTAACGGTGAGCTGCTGATCCAGATTCTTAAGCGCTTCATCCGCCTGGGCCGAGGTCTTGCGGAAATCATCGATCAACGGTGAGAGCTTGGCGCTCGCATCGTTGAGATGATTCAAACTGGAATGAATGTCGGGGCGATTTTCCTCGAGCATGCCGCGAACATTATCGAGGCTGGCGGAAATGTTGGCACGGTTGTGCGGGTTCAGTACGTCGTCCACGCGATTGAGAGTTTCCTGCAGGGCGACAACGCGCTGATTCAAATTCTCGACGAGCTCATTGACGCCGGGGCCGAGAGTAGCGATCTCATCCTTGAGGTCGTCGAGACTGGTGAAATCCTTTGACGGCAGCGTCGAACCAACGGCCGCGCGCGGTGCTGCAGTGCTTCCCGGCTCGATCTCGAGGAAATTTTCGCCAAGCGGGCTGATGCTCGTAATCGTAGCCTTGCTATCCATTTTAACCGGTACTTCCGGATGTACGGCGAATTGAACATCCATGCGCGCAGGATTCTGCGGATCGCTTTGCACGTGCTTGACTCGCCCGATGGGAGGGCCGCCGGCATAACGGACTTCCGAACCGGGCTCGAGGCCGCCAGCGTTTTTGAAGTAGGCGCGATAGGCGACGTCGCCGCTGGTGAAGCGTCCGGAGAGGAGAAGAACCACGGCGATGAGCAGACCGGCAACTACGAGTACGAACAGTCCGACGATGGCCTGCTCCCGCTTTGCCTCCATTCAGTTCCTCGATTATCCCCGGCTGGCAACGGCTGGGGCAGCCCGTGCGTTCAGGGTGGGGAGTATAGCACGCGCGAATGGGATGAAATGATTTAGCGGCGTTGAGGGGGCGTTTCGCCAGTCAGCATCTGAAGGTAATTCATTTCATCGGTGACTTCCGGTTCGGGAACGCGATCGAGAAACTGGCGGACGCGGGGATGCGTGCTGGTGCGCAGTTCATCCGGGGAGCCGTTGGCCACGATAAGGCCTTTATCAATGAGGATCATGCGATCGGCGATCAAGAAAGCGCTGGCCAGCTCGTGAGTGACAACGACAATCGTGATGTGGAAGACGCTTTTCAGCTTGAGAATAAGTTCGTCGATACCAGCGGCGATGATGGGATCGAGACCCGCAGAGGGCTCGTCGAAGAAGAGAATTTCGGGATCCATGGCCATGGCGCGCGCGATCGCGGCGCGTTTGCGCATGCCGCCGCTCAGTTGCGCGGGCATGTAATTCTCGAAACCGGTTAATCCGACTTGATTGAGCTTGAGGCGGACCATGATTTCGATGGTGGACTCGTCGAGGCGAGTGAGTTCGCGCAGGGAGAGAGCGACATTGTCGGCGACACTCATCGATCCGAAGAGGGCGCCCTGTTGAAAGGACATGCCCATTTTTTGAAGCATTTCGTCGCGTTCGGATTCGGAAAGCGCCGCGAGGTGCTTGCCGCGAATCCAGATCTCACCGCTGCTGGGGCGCTCGAGGCCGACGAGCGAACGCAGGAGCGTGGTCTTTCCCGATCCTGAGCCGCCCAGAATGACGATCGTCTGGCCCGCGGGAACGTCGAAGGTGATGCCGTGCAGGACTTCAACGGCGCCGTAGTTCACGCGCAAATCTCGAACTGAAATTGTCGCGGGGGGGCCCGGAAACGTCTCGTCGCGCAGGTTGAGGACTTGTGCCATTCGATTGTCACCCGCTGCTAACGCGGGGCCGTGAAATAAAAGATTCCTGTGAATATGAGGTCTACGGCGATCACGAGAAATATGGATTTTACGACGGCGCCCGTCGTCGAGCGGCCAATCTCTTCGGAGCCGAGGCCCGTGCCAAAGCCTTCGCGGCAGCCCACTGCCGTGATGACCACGCCGAACATCAGGCTCTTGACCAGACCGGTGATGATATCGTGCAGCACAAGCGCATCGAGCGTCGCGTGCATGTACGTGCCGAAGGTAAAGCCAGCGGAGCTAACCCCAAAAACGGCTCCTCCGAGAACGCCGGTAAAGTCGGACCACATTGTGAGGCACGGCATCATGATAAGCATGGCCAGGAATTTTGGAGCGACGAGGAACGGGACCGGCTCGAGTGCCATGGTTTCGAGGGCGTCGATTTCCTCGTTGACCTTCATAGTGCCGATTTCGGCGGCGAACGCGGAACCCGAACGACCGATGACGACGATGGCAGTCATTAGCGGGCCGAGCTCACGCGTCATGGAAATGGCGACGGCGCTGGCAACCAAGTCGATCGCGCCCAATTTCCTGAGCTCGTAGGCGCCTTGTAAAGCGAGGATCATCCCAACGAAGAAGGAAATCAAAGAAACGATCGGCAGGGCTTCCACGCCGACAGACATGGCCTGATGAATCGCGCGAAGCAGCCGATGTTTGCGAGCGCCGGACGGCGGGGCGAAGATGCCTCGAGCGGCACCGCCCGTGATCTGGACGAGACTGCCGACGTAGGCCAAGCCACCTATCGCGGCTTCGCCGATGGCATCTGTGAATGGCATCTTCAGGTCGAGGCGTTATCAGCACGCCGGAACCTGATGAGATTATCAGCGTGCAGGAGGATTTCCGTTATTTTTTCCTCGAAGGGCGTCTTCTTCGGTGGCGTAGATGTCGAAGACGTTGACAAGCTTCGTCAGCGCTAGCACTTCCTTGGCTGTCGCGTTCAAACCGAACAGAGCGAAACCACTTTTCAGCTCGCGCGCGAGCTTGAGTCCCTCAATCAGGGAAGCGACTCCCGCGCTGTCAATCCAGCGCACAGCAGTCATGTTCACAATGACGCAGGGCGAGTGCTTCTGGCGAAAAAGATCCAAGACAACTTTGCGAAGTTCGGGCGAACTCTGAAGCGTGATGTCGCCCGTGACATCCACAATCATGGCGCTGCCGTTTTGCCTCGTCGAAATTTTCATCAAAGGGGCTCCCGGGGCGTGCAACCTCTTTTGCCAGAGATCGCGGCGGGGTGCAATTATTTTTCGAACTGGGCACGGTTGCCGGCGCATGAGGCGATTATGTGCCCTAAGACGCAACTTTGTGACAAAAACTCGTATCACTTTCGACAGCGACGCTTTCGAGCACCTGTCCTTTGCGGAGCGCGTTGGGCTACGATCAGTTTATTGGGGTGGCGGCTCGAGGGTAGCGAGCCGGCCGCGGGTACGAATTCTTAGCAGAAAGCCCAGCCAAATGAAGGAACAGGACTACGCCGTGCGGCGCATCGAAGACCGTGTCGGCATGAAGGTGACCGCGCTGCTTGTCGGCGGGCGCGAAAAGCTTGGTGTGGAAACCGGTTTGACGGAAAACGTGAGCTCCCGAGGCGCCTGCGTGATCTCCACGAGCGAGTGGTCGCGCAACGAAACGGTTCTGGTGGCCGTGCCGGGATTTCATTTTACGTCCGCGGCGCGGGTGGCTTACTGCGACGCGTTGGGCGACGGGCGATTCAGTACGGGACTGGAATTCGTGGCTGCGGGGCCACACCTTGCGATTACGGCGTTGGCTGCGGCTTTGGAATTTCCACGATCTTCCCGGGGACCTTCCGGATTCAATGCAGGAACGCGGCGAGTGGCCTAGCCGCGCAAGTCTATTCCTTCCTGGGAACCCTGCGCTGCCTTACGAAGCGCCTAGCGGCGTGAAATCCGTGGAAAAGGAGTTCCTCAAGAAAGAAAATGCCGTGCACTTCCGGACTCACCGGCGAGGCAGTCGCACAAGGGAAATTTTAAGTACTCTATTTTCAGCGGATTGAAGAGTACTACCTCGAAGTCATGTGGCACTACGTTTGCCGACGCAGTCCATAAGATTGGTCATCTCGCTGATGGCGAATGACTGAGGGACCGATCGATCCACCGGACCGGTCGAGTTTCTTGAGGGCGATCAGTTCGAACCAAAACTCGAGGAGAACATATGAAAACGTACGTGAAGCCGAGCCTGAAGGGTCTTGGTTTGCTGCGCGTCGTGACGAAGTTCAGCGATCCAGTCTGCTGCTTTCCTTACGCACTGTAGTTCTAGCTGATCCAGCACGAAAAACGGAGGAACCGGGCCTGGAAAGTGGCCCGGTTTGCCCGTTCCTGACATGAGGCCGGGAGCAGTTCCGAAAAAGAGCAAAGGCGGAAACAAAACATGCTCAGCCTTGAGAGTTGCCCGAAACGCGGAGAGCAGGTGATCGCTCAGAAGGCCGCGAATGACTTTCTGCTCTTCAACATGAGCGACGGGAATTATTACGCCCTGAATGAGATTGGCAGCCGGATTTGGGAGCTGTGCGACGGGAAGACCAGCGTCTCGCAATTGGTGGCTGCACTCGCGACAGAGTATGACGTCCCTCGTGAAGTGCTCGAAAGCGACGTTGTGGAACTGCTCGAAGGCCTGCGGAGCGGGAAGCTGATCGTCTGAGAGCCTTCCAGCGTACCGCCCGCTAACGAGGAATCAAGTGGCACTTTCCGCTCAAACTATCGACGAGACGCCGGCGCGGGAACATCCGGCCCCTATCCCGGAACCTAGTCAACGTTCGCGAGGACTGATCGATTACGCCGGGAGACCCGGATTTCTTGGCGATTGCTGGCTTTTTTTGCGAGTTCTTCTGTTTGCGGCAGTCGTTCCTTACGTACTCAGACTGAAGATTTCCAGGGTTGCCGGCGTGTTGGAGCCGGGCAGCGATCCTTCGGAAGTGAGCGACAGGCGCGTGAAAAAGATATCGGACTTTGTCGAGAGGGCGATCCTCGACGGCAAGCCGTTTGTGCGTTCGGGCTGCCTCACGCGCGGTCTGACGCGCTACTACTTTTTGCGGCGAGCCGGGTTAGATGTGACGCTCTGCTTCGGAATGGGAGGCTCAGAGCGGGACTTCATGGGCCATTGCTGGCTTGAGAAGGACGGCCGGCCGTTTCTCGAGGGAGAGGACACGCAAAGATACGTGGAGATGTACCGCGTCTCGCGCGCGGGCGGCCGCGCTTCGATTGCGGGTTGCGCCGTGACGGCGGGGAGAGCTTCGAAGACATGAGCGAGAGCCTTCAGAAGCGCATTTACGCTTTCCACGGGCTGGACCTGCGGGTTTCGTGTCCGGAACCGATCGCGGAGGCATTCGACAGCCGGTTCCGTCTGGTTCCCTTCCGTGAAGAGGACCGAAAAGTAATCGACATCGAATTTCAGTCAGTGGCGGGCGGCAGCGAACACAGCCTGGTTCGTCCCGCGGGCGAGGGGCGGGCCTTCTATGATTTGCCGTCCGGCGAGACAAGCTACTTCGCGGAAACTGACGAAGTCTACATGAGTTTCGGCGATGGCGTGCGAGCGCTGGCCAAGCCGGGGCTCGGTTCTGTTTCGTTCTCGGTGGTGTCAACGGACCCAGTGAACGTGTTTATGGCTTCGCATCTGATGTTCACGATCCTGCTGGTCGAAATCATGAAAAGGCGTGGGTGCTTCAGCATGCACGCAGCGGCGTTCAGCAGGGACGGGAAAGCGGTTTTGATTGCGGGGACGAGCGGAGCCGGGAAGTCAACCTTGGCGGTAACGCTCCTGCGAGGCGGTTTCGGCTATCTGAGCGATGACATGCTCTTTTTGAGACGCCGCAACGATGGGTTGGCAGTGCTCGGATTTCCGGAGGACGTGGACGTCAGCGACCGAACCATCGGATTTTTCCCCGAGTTGAGTTTTCTGGCGCAGTCTCCCAAGGCGCCGGGCTGGCCCAAGAAACAGGTGCGCGCAGACGAAGTGTACGGATCGGAACTCGTCTGCGAGGCGAAGCCGGGCGCGATCCTGATCCCGCGAATTTCCGGTAAGGAGACGAGCGTCGTGCGGCCGATCGGAGCTGACGAGGCGCTGCTCGAGATCGTTTCGAACGTTCTGCTGAGCGAACCGCGCTCGTGCCAGGAACACTTGAATGTTCTAAGTGAACTCGTGCGCGACACGCCATGCCATCGGCTCGAGACGGGGCGCGACTTCGCGCGCATTCCGACGCTGCTGAAAGACATCTTGAGCGGTACTCGAGAAGAAATTCATGTCTGAACCCATGGTTCGATTCCAAGACGGGAGCGGGGAGCGCGAGATAGAACTCCTTCTCGCTTGCCTACGGCCCGAAATCACTCCAGACATTGCGGACAAGGTTCGGGCCGGCGTTGAACAAGGAGTTGACTGGCTGGCGTTGATCCGGCTGGCCATGCGGCACGACGTGATGCCGCTGCTTTACAACGGCCTGCAAACAATTTGTCCGGCTGCTGTGCCCGAAGCAGTCTTGAATCCAATGCGAGCCCGGTACGAGGCGCAAGCAGCTCAGGCGCAGAAGCAGGCCGAGGAGCTGCTGCGAATCTTGTCGCTCTTTGGCGAACACGATGTGTTCCTGTTGCCCTACAAGGGGCCGACTCTGACGCAGAGGTTGTACGGCGATCTTGCGCTGCGAGAATTCAGCGATTTGGACTTTATGGTTCTCGACAGCGACATTATGAAAGCCCAGGAACTGATTCGCAGCCTGGGTTACGAATTCGCCTGCGTTCAGGATGAACGCGAGCTGTCTGAATACATCCCCAAGAACCGCGAGTTGCAGTTCCGTCGCAAGGACGGAATGCTTTTGGAGCTTCACTGGCGATTTGCGACGAAAATCGCGTGCGTGAAGAATGACCCGGAGCGTTTCCTGCAGCGGTTCGACCTGGTCGAGGTGGGAGACAAGCGAGTACCAACTCTGGCGCTCGAGGCCTACTTCCTGATCCTCTCCATACACGCGACAAAGCATCGGTGGCGCGAGCTGAAGCTGATTTGCGATATCGCGCAGATTCTGAAATACGAAGATCTCGAGTGGTCGTATGTGATTCGAGAGGCGCGCGATCTGGGCCTGCAACGGATGCTTGCAGTGGGCATATTGCTGGCCCAAGACTTACTCGGCGTGTCGCTCAGCGACAGTGTGACCCGAGCACTGACAAGGGATCGGAAGGCGCGAGTTCTGGCCGCGCAGGTGAAAAATAGCCTCTTCGAAGAGCCCGACGAGCGATGGCACGAGCAGGCTGACTTCCCGTTCCAAGTCAAAATTCGGGAACGCTTGCGAGATAAAGGAATCATGCTATATCAGAACTTGATTCCGATGCTGGCTCCAGATGAGCGCGATCGGAAGTTCCTACCGATGCCGGCGTCTCTTTCCTCGATGTACTACCTGGTGCGGCCCGTGCGGCTCGTGTGGCAGAGGGTAGCCCCCACCAGGTCCCCGGCTCGACTAACGTCCCGCTAATCCCATTCTGTAATCCCAGCGCGAACTCATCGTGCGTGGTCGCCTGGCGGCGTATTGTCCGAGGCGAGTTCCATGAGGCGAACTTGTGGATCGCTCAGAATCTTCTTTAGATTGGGACCGCTGAGTGAACCGCTTTGAATATCGACTTGCCAGTCTTCCGTGAACAATAGGTCGCAATTCAAGTCGCGATATTCAACGTGCAGCGACGGCCCATCGAGAGAAAGGTTCGCCGAGCCGTTGTAGCCGACGTCGATGGGCTCGCCATTCTGGTATCGGCGGTTGTCCCAGGCGAGAAGCCGGCATTCGATGTCGGGCTCGGCGCCGCGTTCCACGGGCATGCCTCCATGGCCCACGCACCGCCCATGGGATTGAATGCCGCCCGGCACAGCGAAGCGGCCATAAATGGCAAGTTTGTGTTCGTGTCCCCAGAACCAAAGCACGGGGCGATGGATGAAGGCCGAGAGTTGGACTGAGGGAATTTGATACCAGTCGCTGAAGGCGGATTGGCATCCGTGATGGGACAGCAGGATGAGTCCACGATTGTCTGCGTCCGGCTTTATCACATCGCGGAGCCAGTTAAGTAGCGGATCCGCCAGCTGGCATTTCGGCTTCAGATGCGTGCTCTTGCGAACCCATTTGCTCTTCTCGAAAACGGGCATTTTGCCGAAATCGAATTTTGTCGAGCTGTAACCGGTATCGATGCCAATCACGCGCCAGAACCGATTTTCGAGGCAGAAAAAACTGGCCCACTGTCCGCTTCCCCATCCGGCATCATCGGCTCGCAGGCCCATTCTCGGAAGGATTGATCCGAAGTAGCCGATGCCGCGGGCGTACATTTCGTGGTTTCCACTGAGTGCGAAACTGCCCTTCGTGCCCATGGGCCATCTCACGGGTGCGTAAGGACTTGTTTCCTCGCCGAAGAAGTTTTCGCGAATCTCTGTGGGGTCGCCAACGTAATAGACGTCGCCGAGATGAATCGTGAAGTCGGGGTCAAATCGCGCGGTGCACTCGGCGACCTGCTGAGCCTCGTCGGTGCCAGTTGCCCAGTCGCCAAGCAGGCTGAGTTTCACACGGTCTTCGACGTGATAGACACCGTTTCCCTTCCCTGGGGTGGTGTAGTCGCGAAATTTGTGTTTCGTGCGGAACCAGTAGCGAGCAACATGCGGAATCCATTTGGCAAGGCGTCCGGGAAGAAACCCAAAAAGCGGATTGTAAGCTGCCTCGGAGTAGGCTGACGCGCCGGCACGAAAATGCGAGGCGAAGCCGGCATGAAACATTTTGTGATAATTCGCGAGATCCTTTCGGACTCGTTTCTTGGGCGACTTTTCTAAGGATTTCATAAGGTCTTTATAATTACGAACACCTCTAGAATGTGGAAATATTCTTCACGCAGAAGCCTGGAAGATCAAGTTTCTTACAGTGTTTCACGGGTTGAAAATACTGACGTCCGGTGAGGTATTCTGCGGGCGAGCCCAGCCACGAGGCCTTTTCTCGTGCCAAAAGAAAGTCGCCACGGCAGCGGACCGGAAGCAGACCGCAAGCGCCCTCACGAAGAACTGCGCGAAGAAGGCCGGTCGGAAGAGGACCAGCGCCTACAGGCGCATGTCTATCAATCCCTGCTAAACAGCCTGGACATTGGAGTCGCGAACACCACGCGGGACGGCGAAATTCTTTACGCGAACCGCCGCTTCGCAGAAATCCTGGGGCTGAAAGAGTTTCACAATCCTGTAGGGTCGTATTTGAAACAATTTGTGTCTGCTCGCGATTGGGGCTCCCTGTCGGAGGCACTTCGTCACGGCAGTGCCGGCGTCGCCGAAGGAGAGATCACGTTCGTAGAGGCGGAATCGTCCGAGGTCAGGACGGTGCGGTGTTCGTTCGCACCGCTCTCGGATGATCACACCGGAGGTATTAAAGTGATCGCAACTGAAGTTACCGAGCTCGTTGAGGCCACAAAAGCGCTGAGGGAATCGGAAGCTTCGCTCCAAAATTTATCGGCGCGGCTGCTGCAAGTGCAGGACAACGAACGCCGGCGCATGGCTCGCGACCTGCACGACGTGACCGGACAAGAGCTGGCGGTCGCGATCATGGGCATCGATCGAATGGCACGCAACGCGGCGCATGACAAGGATCTTCAAGCGAGTCTGAGCGAAACGGCAGGCCAGCTGCGACAGGTGGAATCGGAAATACGCACACTGTCGTACGTGTTGCATCCTCCCCTGCTCGATGAAATGGGTTTGCGATCGGCGATTCAGTGGTACGTGGAGGGGTTTTCGAAGCGAACCGGGATCGAGATCGCAGCCAAGATTTCGGAGAATCTGCCTCGGTTTGGCATCGAGCAAGAAACGGCTCTTTTTCGGGTGATTCAGGAAGCTCTGACAAATGTGTTCCGGCACTCGGGAAGCCGCAGAGCGCGAGTCCTGATATCGTTGAAAGCGGGGGTGTTGGAAGCGCGCGTGGAAGACGACGGAAAAGGCCTGCAACGCGACCAGCTTACCGCCAGTGCGAAACCCGGAGTCGGTATTCAGAGTATGAGAGACCGGCTAAAAACGTTAGGAGGCACTCTCGATCTGCGCTCCGGACCGCAGGGTACGCAGATAATCGCGTCACTCCCCCTGCCCTCCAAGGGCGATAGCGAAATCCAGCCTCCGGAAGCTGAACCAGTCAGTGAGGGACTCCCCGCAAACGTCGCGGTGATGGAGCCAGCCCGCAAACGGGTACTGATTGCCGACGATCACGAAATCGCGCGGCGTGGTATCAGGGCGCTGCTGGGCGACCAGCCGGATCTTGAAATCTGCGGCGAGGCAGCGGATGGGATGGAGGCCGTAACTAAAACACAGCAATTGAAACCCGACCTTTTGATACTCGATTTAAGCATGCCACGCTTGGGCGGCTTTTCCGCGGTGAACGAAATACGGCGCGCCGGCCTTTCTACGAAAATTCTGATGTATACGACGCATTCCTATCCGGGACTGGAGCGCGTGGCGCGTGCCGCAGGCTGTGATGGGTTTGTTCTGAAATCGAACGCCAGCCAAGATCTGATACGCGGGGCGCGGACTGTACTGCAGGGCGGAAAATTCTACGGCTCTGAGATGGCCCAGGCCAACTCTGCGTGATTCCGGGCTGAAAATCCCCGCAATGGGTAGTTCTGGATTGCCTCGAATCAGTCTCGAAGTAGATTGCCCCAGATAAACGAACGAGGGCCCTCGGGTTCATCGCCGAGCGCCCTCTTCCCGAGTCTCAGGTTCTGTTCTGCTACGCTGCGGCGTAAGCAGGTTTCGGGACGCTGTTGACCGTCTTCAGGATGCGCGAAACGATCCGGTAGGGATCGCCCTCGGCGTTTGGACGACGATCTTCCAGGTAGCCCTTGTAACCATTCTTGATGAAATGAACGGGCATGCGGATGGAAGCACCGCGATCGGAAAGGCCGTAGCTGAACTTGTCGATCGCTTGCGTTTCATGCAGACCCGTCAAGCGCAAATGATTGTCGGGTCCGTAAACCGCGATGTGCTCGGAGATGTTCTGCTCGAAGGCCTTCATCAAAGTTTCGAAATAGTCCTTGCCGCCGACTTCACGCATGTACTTGGTCGAGAAATTACAGTGCATGCCGGAGCCATTCCAATCACCTTTGACCGGCTTGCAGTACAGAATCATGTCGACTTCGTACTTTTCGCAGAGGCGCATCATGAGGTAACGCGCCGTCCAGGTGTCGTCCGCGGCCTTCGTGGAACCCTTGGCAAAAATCTGAAACTCCCACTGGCCTTTGGCCACCTCGGCGTTGATGCCCTCGTGGTTGATTCCAGCGGCCAGACACATGTCCAGGTGTTCGTCGACAATTTTCCGGGCTAAGTCGCCCATGTATTTGTAGCCGACTCCACAGTAGTACGGACCTTGCGGCGCAGGATAACCCGAGCTCGGGAATCCGAGCGGACGCCCGTCTTTATAGAGGAAATATTCCTGTTCGAAGCCGATCCACAAGTCGGGATCGTTTTCGATCGTCGCGCGCTTATTCGTCGAATGCGGGGTGCCGTCGGGATGAAGAACCTCGCTTAGGACGATGTAGCCGTCCTTGCGGCTCGTATCAGGATAAAGAGCGACGGGCTTCAGCACGCAATCGGAACTCTTACCTTCGGCTTGCATCGTGGAACTCCCGTCGAAACCCCAGTTCGGTAGATCGCCAAGGGTCGGCGGATGATCGAAGGCCTTGATGAGAGTCTTGCCGCGAAGGTCCGGAACGGGTGTCCTGCCATCAAGCCAGATGTATTCGAGTTTGTATTTCGTCATTTGTGTGATTCAAACGCTCCTTTCGAATGGTCCACGACTTCTCAAAGTTTCCCAGGCGCAAGAACCGCCCCGACAGACACGCAGACAGGTAACCCATCACCTCCGAGCATGCCTGGAGTTGATAGTGGCGGGTCACCGGCTGCTGAGCCTTTGATTTCGCGCTTATTGCTGGAATGGCCCCTTCACTTGAGAACCAAAATTTACGCGCCGAGGCATCAGAATTCCAATGCAAGATTTGAATCGGACCGATTCGAAATTCGGGCCGGACTGAATTTGTCATCGCCGGTGACAAAAAACGAACTCGTTAAATCAACAGTCTAGGATGGCGGAATCAGGAGTGAAGCTTGGTCGGCGGGATACGTGATTTGTTCGCCGCGGACACAAGCGAATCGGGTGAGGGCGTGTTCCTTCGGTTCGGCGGGGCTGATGATTTCGAGCACACGCAAACCGCGAACAAGGAGGGCATCGGCGACCAGCGAGCGGTGGCAGCGCCACGGGACCGCCTCGGCACACATGAGGGCTGTTGGGCGTTCACGGGCGAGAGCAGTGGCGTGATCGAGAGCGGCGGCGAATTCCGGCGTTTGCATGTAGTCGGCGTAGCCACGAAAGCTGTCGTTGCGCCAGCCGAGATTGACTGAATCCGAGCGCGGGTGACGCAAGCCTCCGAGGTCCTTGAGGTGAACATACCGAATGTGCGCGGCGCGAAGCGAGCCGGCGAGCGCGTCCGAATTGAACTGCGGGTTGCGGCGCGATTTAGGGATGGTGCGGATATCCAGGACTTGGGTGACGCCATGCGTTCGAAGGAGCTCGATAAACTCACTGATGGGGCGCGTGGAATGGCCGATGGTGAAGATAGTGAGCGGCTCGCCGGCGCGCGCCATTTTGGTGCGACGATTTTCGACGGGAGCCGTTGTCATACGGCGTTCACAAACATGCAGTTTCATCATAACGCCTGAAAAGTGAGGGCGCGAGAATTCCGCTTCTGCCGCAGAAGCGGGGCGAGGATAATGGAACCGCTAAGTATCAGCGAGAGGGCGCATGGCGGAAGTGAGCACGCTGTTCTGGGATAACGGTGGGGTGATACTGACGAATGGTTGGGACCGCGGCGCGCGCAAAAAAGCCGTGGAGCTGTTTCATCTCGATTGGGCCGATTTCGAGGATCGGCACGAATTGATGCTCAATTCATTCGAGTGCGGGCAAACCAGCCTCGACGAGTATCTGCGGCGGACTGTCTTCTATCGCGAGCGGCCGTTCACGATCGATGAGTTCAAGAAATTCATGTTTGACCAATCGCAAGCCTATCCGGAGCCGCTCGCCTTTTTAGGGCAGCTGGCGAAGGCCAAGCGTTACATCATGGCTGCGTTAAACAACGAATCGCTCGAAATCAATGAATATCGAATTCACACATTTCACCTGCGCGATTACTTCGAGGTGTTTTTCAGCTCGTGCTATCTGGGCGTACGGAAGCCGGGGCGCGAGATTTACAGCTTGGCGCTGAAGATCACGCAGCGCGATCCGCAGGAATGCGTGCTGATTGACGACCGCGGGTTGAATCTCGAGTGTGCGCGCGAAATGGGCGTGCACACGATTCAGTTCGTAAATCTGGACCAGCTGAAAAAGGATTTAGCAAATTTAGGTGTAACGGCAAACGGGAAACTAGCCGCACAGTCTTGACGAAGTCGAGGGGAGAGGAGGAGTTGCGATGGAACTGGGAATGATCGGGCTGGGGAAGATGGGCGCGTTCATGACAGAACGATTGGTGCGCGGCGGGCATCGCGTGGTGGGCCTAGACCGTGATCCAGCGGCGGTTCAGCGAGTGGTGGAGAAGGGCGCCGCGGGCGCCGGCTCACTCGATCGGCTGATTTCACAACTTCAGCCGCCGCGTGCAGTGTGGCTGATGGTACCGTCGGGCGCGCCAGTGGACCAGACCATCGATTCGCTTGTTCCGCTGCTCGCACCGGGCGACACGATCATTGACGGCGGAAACTCGTACTACAGGGACACTGTGCGGCGCGCCGGCGCACTGGCGCCGAAAAAAATCAACTACGTCGATTCGGGTACGAGCGGCGGAGTCTGGGGATTGACCGAGGGCTACAGCATGATGGTGGGCGGCGACGCGGACGTGGTAAAGCGTCTCGCGCCGATTTTTCAGACGCTGGCGCCGGGGCCCGACAAAGGTTGGGGACGTGTGGGTCCGTCCGGCGCCGGGCATTTCGTAAAAATGGTGCACAACGGAATCGAATACGGAATCATGCAGGCTTATGCGGAGGGGCTGGATCTTTTCCGACATAAGAAGGAGTTTCAGCTCGACCTGCTGCAGATTACGAAAATTTGGCAATACGGCAGCGTCATTCGTTCGTGGCTGCTGGATTTGACGGTCGATGCGCTGTCGAAGAATCCGACGCTCGAGGGAATTGGGGCTTACGTGACGGATTCGGGCGAAGGACGGTGGACGGTGATCGAGGGGGTGGATCTAGGCGTTCCTATGCCAGTGATTTCGGGCGCTCTGGACGCGCGGTTCCGCTCGCAGGATCCCGAGCCGTTTGCAAACAAGCTGCTGGCAATCATGCGGCACGAGTTTGGCGGACACGCCGTGAAGACAGCTGCCGACTAGCGCCAATAAGAGCAGCCGAAGCCAACCAACCGTGCGAGCGAACGGATCTCAGCCGTTAGCTCGCCGATTTCAGGTCGATCCACATGAAAATGGACATGCGAGTGTTCCCAGATTTGGATGCGCTCAGCCACGCCGCGCTGGAGGAATTGCTGCGAGCGATGCAGGACGCGGTCAAGCAACGCGGGCGATTCGCGATCGCGCTCTCAGGAGGCCACACGCCGGCGAAGCTGTACGCGTTGTGGGCCGAAGCATCGAGGCACGGCGTGCAAACCCCATGGGACAAAGTGCACCTGTTCTGGGGCGACGAGCGGTTTGTGCCGGAGACCTCGCCGCTAAGCAATTATCGAATGACCAAGGAAACGCTCATCCAGCACGTCCCAATTCCTCCGGGAAACGTGCACCCGATGCGCGCGGACTTCCCAACGCCCGATGATGCGGCAGCCGCTTATGAGGCTGAAATGAAGAAGTTCTTTGGCGAGGGGCCGCCAGCTTTGGATTTGCAGCTCTTGGGAACTGGTCCCGAGGGCCACACCGCGTCATTGTTTCCCTACTCCCCGGCGCTCCTGGAAAAGAAACGTTGGGTACTTGCGGTGGAAGTGCCGGCCAAACCTCCTCAGCGCCTGACACTTACGCCCGTTGTTTTCAACCAGGGGCGCAAGACGCTCTTTTTGGTGGCTGGGGAGGATAAGCGCGAAATTGTGAATGCCCTCAGGAATGAGCCCGATACGAAGCCCAGTCAATATCCGGCCGGGAGAATTCGCCCTCCAGGTGGGGTCGTCTGGTTGTTGGACCAAGCAGCGGCGGGTTGACAGGCGGCCTTGGTCCGAAACCTGGTAAACGCTTCTACGTCTAATCCTTGTGAACCAGTTGCACCACCCAATCGCAGTGGAAATTGCTGAGCATTGATGTTGGGACGAGTGCTCCGATAGGGTGATGCGCTTCGCCTGCCGGCGGGTTATGATTAGGGGTTGACCACGCCAATTTAGAGACAGTTCAGCGAGTACCCGCGAGGCATCTCGCCGGCTGACACCTTTGCACGTGCACGAGCTCCAAAGGGGAAGGAACAGGCACATCTATCGATGAAGGTGAATCTGACCCGGATACCAGGGCTGCTCGGCGTTCTTACGATCCTGATTTTGAACGCGGGATGCACGACCAAAACGGTACAGACGGCGAATTTTTTCACCGTTCCAGTGACGGTCGGCAAGGCCGAAAAGAAGACCGTGCCGATCGACCTGACGGCGATCGGATCGGCGTCCGCCTATTCGACGGTTTCCATCGAGTCTCAGGTGAACGCCGTTTTGGACGACGTGCACATCAAGGAAGGGCAATTCGTTCGCAAGGGTGATCTTCTTTTCTCACTGGATGCGCGGCCTTTCGAGGCAGCCCTGGCGCAAGCCCAAGCCAATCTTGCCCGCGACAAAGCACAAGCAGAGCTCGATAACGTGCAAGCGAAACGGTATGAGGCGCTCTACAAGGCGGGCGTTGCGGCGAAAGAGCAATACGATCAAATGCAGGCGACCGCAGACGCACAGGCTGCGGCGGTGCAGGCCGATGAGGCTGCGGTGCAATCCGCGCAGTTGCAACTGAACTACTGCAAAATTTATGCGCCGCTCGACGGGCGGACCGGGGCTTTGCAGGTTTATCCGGGCAACATCGTCAAGCAAAACGACACGCCGGTGCTGATCGTCATCAATCAGGTGACGCCGATTTACATGACCTTCTCGATTCCGGAGCAATACCTCGGCGAGGTTCAGAAGTTCATGGCACGAGGTCCCCTGGAAGTGAACGCAACTCCGTACGGCGATACAAAATCGGAGACGGGCACGCTCTCGTTCATCGACAACAGCGTGGACAATACGACGGGAACGATCAAGTTGAAGGCGACGTTTGCGAATCCGGATCATCGCCTGTGGCCCGGCCAATTTTCCGTGGTGTCCTTGAGGCTGGCGGAGGATGAAGACGCGACGGTGGTACCGACGCAGGCCGTGCAGACGGGGCAGAACGGCGATTTCGTGTACGTGGTGAAAGCGGATTCTTCAGTGGAACAAAGGACCGTGAAGGTAACCCGCACGATTGGCGGAGATACGGTGATTTCAAGCGGGATTAACCCCGGCGAAACGGTCGTCACCGACGGGCAACTGCGGCTGCTCCCGGGCATGAAGGTACAGGTGCGGAATCCAGGGCCGGCCGCCGGCAGCTAGAGCTTCTTTCGATGAACATCGTAGAACCATTCATCAAACGTCCGGTCATGACGACGCTCGTCATGGTCGCGATCCTTTTGTTTGGATTGATTGCATATCGCTCGCTTGCGGTGAGCGATCTGCCAAACGTCGACTTCCCCACGATCCAGGTGAACGCGACCCTGCCCGGCGCAAATCCGGACACGATGGCCGCCGCTGTGGCGACGCCGCTCGAGAAGCAATTCTCGACTATTGCCGGCCTCGATTCGATGACGTCGACGAGCTACCTGGGTTCAACGGACATCACACTGCAATTCGATTTGAGCCGGAATATCGATTCCGCCGGGCAAGATGTTCAGGCCGCGATTTCACGGGCCAGCGGCGACTTGCCTCCGAATCTGCCGAGCCCGCCCACATTCCAAAAAGTGAACCCGGCGGACCAGCCTATCTATTTCCTGTCGCTCAGCTCAAAGACGCTGCCGCTTTATGTGGTGGACCAGTACGCGGAGACCATGTTGGGGCAGCGGCTTTCGATGATCAAAGGCGTGGCTCAGGTACAGGTATTCGGTGCACAGAAGTACGCGGTCCGAATTCAGCTGGATCCGCGGGCGCTGGCGGCGCGGCAAATCGGAATCGATGAAGTAACCACAGCAGTCCAAAGCGGAAATGTGAATCTGCCCACCGGCACTCTGTATGGCGAGCACAAGGCGTACACCGTGCAAGCGACCGGGCAGCTTACAAATGCGTCTTTGTATCGTCCGCTCATCGTGGCCTATCGAAACGGCTCTCCGGTTCGCCTAGACGAACTCGGGAACGTGTTCGACAGCGTGCAGGACGACAAGATCTCGAATTTTTACAATGACGAGCCCGCGGTGATCCTGGCGATCCGGCGGCAGCCTGGAACGAACACGGTAGAGGTCGCGGATGCCGTGAAGGCGGTGCTGCCGCAGTTCCGAGCGATTCTTCCTCCGTCGGTGACCATGACGGAAATCTACGACCGCTCGGCGGGGATCGTCGATTCCGTAAACGACGTAAAATTCACGCTTTTGCTGGCAGTCTTTCTCGTTGTTCTCGTCATCTTCGTGTTTTTGCGGAATCTTTCGGCGACGATCATCCCAAGCTTTGCCCTGCCTATGTCCATCATGGGGACATTTGCAGTGATGTATCTGCTGAACTACACGCTCGACAATCTGTCACTGATGGCGCTGACGTTGTCTGTAGGTTTCGTCGTCGACGATGCGATCGTGATGCTCGAAAACATCGTGCGCCACATGGAGATGGGCGAGGGCGTGATGGAAGCTGCTCTCAAAGGATCGCGCGAGATCGGCTTCACGATCGTGTCGATGACGCTGTCTCTGATGGCCGTCTTCATTCCCGTTCTGTTCATGGGCGGGATCATCGGGCGGCTGCTGCATGAGTTTTCCGTCGTGATCATGATGGCGGTTTTGGTTTCGGGGTTCGTTTCCCTGAGCCTGACACCGATGATGTGCAGCCGCTTCATTCACCCCCATCATGGCCAGCGGCACGGCCGGCTCTACATGGCGCTGGAACGATTCTTCGACCGACTCTTGAATCGATATGACGTGACCTTGCAATGGGCGTTGCGCCACCGCGTCACTGTGATGGTGATCTCGGTGATCGTACTGCTCATCACGTGCTGGCAGTTCGTTGTGATCCCCAAGGGATTCCTTCCCGAAGTCGACTCTTCCATGCTGCAAGGTTACACGCTGGCACAACAGGGAATTTCATTCGACTCGATGAAGCGCCATCAAACCGAACTCGACAAGATCATTCTCGCGGATCCAAACCGGAAGGGCTTCTTTTCGAGTCTTGGAACTGTCGGTGGCGGCGGCAACTCTGGGTTCATATTCATGCATTTGAAACCGCCCGACGAGCGACCCAAAGTTCCGAGCCAAATGATGCTTGCGCTGGAACGTAAATATGGCGGAGTTCCGGTCGTGGGCAGCACGCTACGCGCGATTTCGCCTCTCTTCTGGCATCACCCGACAATCACCGAAGTGATGCAAGAACTGCGTATGAAGCTGATTGGGCTTCCGGGACTCGCCGTCTACCTGCGTAATCCGCCGCCAATCCAAATCGGCGGCCAGGTAACGAACAGCCCGTACCAACTGACGCTTCAAAGTCCCGACACGCAGGACCTCTATCGCGTCGCCACTGACTTCGAGCAGAAGATGGAGACTTTGCCGGGGGTTCAAGATGTCACGAGCGACCTCGAAATCAAGAATCCTCAAGTTGACGTGAAGATCGACCGGGACAAGGCATCGGCCCTTGGTATTTCCGCGCAGCAAGTTGAGGATGCGCTCTACACCAGCTACGGTCAGCGACAAGTGTCGACGATCTACGCTCCCAACGACGAATATTGGGTGATCATGGAGCTGGAGGATCAGTATCAGCGCGATCCTTCCGCGCTCTCGTTGCTCTACGTGCGATCGAGCACCGGTAACTTGGTGCCGCTAAGCGCGGTCGCGAATCTCGGAACGAGCCTCGGACCGCTGAGCGTCAACCACCTAGGGCAGCTTCCTGCCGTCACGATTTCGTTCAATTTGAAGCCGGGTGTCGCCATTGGAGAAGCAGTCGACCAAATCAACGATCTGACTCGCTCGCTGCCGCAATCTGTTACCTCCCAATTCCAAGGCAACGCGCAGGCATTTGAATCGTCGCTGACCGGGCTTGGCCTCCTGCTCCTGATCGCGATTCTGGTGATCTATATCGTGCTGGGAATCTTGTATGAGAGCTTCATCCATCCGATCACGATTCTTTCCGGACTTCCTTCGGCGGCGTTCGGGGCCTTGCTTACGCTCCAGATTTTCGGCTACAGCCTCGATCTGTATGGTTTCGTCGGTGTGATCATGTTGATTGGGATCGTGAAGAAGAACGCCATCATGATGGTCGATTTCGCGATCGCGCGCGAGCGCGAGGGGCACAAGACGCCCGCCGAAGCTGTCTACGAGGGCTGCCTGGTGCGCTTCCGCCCAATCATGATGACGACGATGGCCGCCTTGATGGGCACGCTGCCAATTGCAGTCGGGGCCGGTGCGAATGCGGATTCACGTCGTCCACTGGGTCTCGCAGTGTGCGGCGGCCTGGTTTTCTCGCAACTCGTCACCCTGTACCTGACGCCCGTCTTCTACACGTACATGGATACGTTCCAGGGTTGGCTCGAGCGACGGTTTGGCAGAATCAGCGGTCTTGCGAAGCCTCGCCTTGTGGACGAATCCGTTTCAGCAGATTGAGCCCCACCTAGATTAATCCACAGAATTTACCTGGTTTGCCGATCATTGTTCGGAGAGCAGACGGTGACCTGTCTCGGCGTACCATTGACCGATTTGGGTGCTACGGCTAGGATTTTGCCCTCCGGAGAGCATGTTCCACAGTCCGGACGATGTATACCTAACTCCTTTGTTTGCTTTTACTTTGATGGGGAATCACTGGAAATGCCAGTAAGCGCCAACGTGTCTTCCAATTTGAAAGGGCAAGCGAGAAGGCGCGGCCCGCGCATGAACTCGCGCGTGCCGGTGGCCATTGAATGGAACGCAAAGGTAGGCCCGTTGCGCTTTGAAACGGGGTTCACGCGAGTTGTGAATAGCTATGGCTGTCTGCTTGTCAGTCCGAAAGAGATCGAAGTGCAGCAGCGGCTGCGGGTCACAAATCTTGCGACTCACCAAGCAGCCGATGCGGTCATCGTCTGGAAAGGGACGCAGCGTCCCGACGGCTGGGACCTGGGCGTCGAGTTGATCGGGGCGGAACTCGACTTTTGGGGGGTGGACCTGTGAAGGGCGATGTCACGAAGGGGATGCCGCTGAATCCGCCCGCGAGAGTCACCAGAACCGCCACACCGGCAGCCAAGTCACATACGCAAGCCGCGACGGCAGCCGTGCAAGCCGCGCGTCCTGCTGGATCACCCGATTCGATTGCGACACAAGAACGCCGCCAGGGACAGCGAGTGCTACTCCGCATTCGCGCGCAGATTCACGTTGTCTTGCAGGGCAAAAGCACGACGATGGATGTCTCGACACTGAGCGTGAATCCCTCGGGAGCGCTCGTTCTCGCGGGCGAGAGCTTGCGCGCGGACACAATGCTTGTGCTGGAGCACAGCGCCACGAAGCAGCGTATCGCATGCAAAGTTATTCGATCTCCGCAGAAAACCGCCGAGGGATACCAGGTTCCGCTGGAGTTTGACGCGCCTGCGCCCGATTTCTGGAAAATCGATTTCCCACCAGCCGATTGGCGCCCCGAAGATTGATCCAGCCGATGCGTACCAGCGCGCTGAATTCAAGCGTGACGACTGACAGTTCCCGTCCACACGAATAGAGCATTTCTGCGAACTACATTAAAATTGTTGACTGCCACCGCGCTGGATGCGATTCTCGCGACACCCCTTCCTGAATCAACTTCACTGAAAACTGAATTGGCTGCCAGGAGGAACCATGTCAGGAAGAGAGCGCCGGATTGCACCTCGGAAGGGTTGCCTCGTACCGCTTCGCTTTCGTGTACTTACGAATGAAGGAAGCGTGCGCGAGGAAGAGCTAGCCGCCAAGTTCGAATTGAGGGGTCCGAAATCATCCATCTATCACGCCACGCTTGCGGGTGAAGCCTTAAATCTCTCTGAACGCGGCGTCTATTTCACATCGCGCGAGGAACTTAGCGTCGGCGCACCGCTCGAAATGTATTTTACTCTTCCGCGCGAACTGACTGGGCGCAATCCGGAGCCGGTGCGATGCAGCGCACGAGTGGTGCACGTCGAGCAACATGCCGGCCAGCACGGTTTGCTGGGAATCGGAGCCACTGTGGAGAGGTTCGAGGCTATGCAGATGGCGCGCAGCTGGGATAACTAGGAACGCCGGAAGTTTTCCAGTCTTTCCACCCATTTCAATCGGCACTCCGCGCGGCGTCTATTGCGATTGGGCGCCGCGCGGCTGGACCGTGAACGTCACTTTCGCGGCGGTCGTATTCCCGAAGCGATCGGTGACGCGCACTGCCAACGTGTGGTCGCCCGGCGGGAGCCCCGGCAGATTCATGAAGTAGCTTTCTTTCGGAGCATCCGAGAGAAGATCGGTCGGAAAAACGATTTGCCAGTCTCCGGCGTCGATGCTGTATTGCGCGCGCGCAATCGGCACGGATGCGCTCAGGGCATCAAACGACGCCTTCGTGTTTAGCAGGCCGGACCCGGCCCGCAAATTCACGATCTGCGGGGGCGTGTTTGCGATTTCGATGCGGTCGCTGACTTTCTCGGACCAAAGCGCCTGATCGGGTGGATTCGAGGGGGAATCCGAAGCTGCTATCTTCAGGTAGTAAGCACCATCCGGCATGGATGTCGTGTCCCAGGCGTAATACTGTTGCCGAACATTGTCCTTCAGCACGTGCCAGCTCTGCTCGCCTTCTGCACGAAAGTAAATCGTGAATTGGAGGTCGTCATCATTCTCGTCATGCGCGCTCCAGAGCACGCTCCGATAGCCTCGCTGCTCGTAGCCCTGCGGTGGAATATCGATTCGGGGCTCGCCGCCAACCGCTTCGGTGGATCGCCTCGAAGGGCTCTCGCCCGGACCGTGCGGAAGCCGTAGCTGTACTGGATTTGCCGGCGCCGGGCCCTGTGCCGGAAACCCAACGACGCGAATTCCCGGGTCCTGAATCGCGATGTCATCTATTACGGGCGCCACGTTCTTGCGCAGGTACGCAAGGCTGACCCAGGAAATATTCGGCGGGTCACCCTTCCCGAGGTCCCCAAAAACAACCTTCCACTGCGCGAATCGGGAGGCAGGGCAAGTTGTGGCTTCTCCAGCGCCGAGTTTGTATGGACCGGCCCAGGCACTCCAATTCTCTTCAGGGCTGGAGGTATTGCCGCAGCGGATGTAGAGGGAGACTTTGCCCTCCGTAGCGCCGCGCTCTCCCCACCAAGTCAGGCGGCCCCAATGTGAAAAGATCCTCGCGTCGAAGACTTGGGATTCAAAGGAGCCGTTCGCTGCGTAGCCGGGACCGAGCGTGAATACCTTTCCGGGATTTGCGGTCGCGAGGTACATCTTGCCGTTCGAGCCTGCGGCAAAGCTCGTCACCTGCGCAGACGCAGTTTTCGCGATACTGGAGTAGACGCGATCGTTTTCCAGCTCGAGAACTGTGCCGTCATCCCCGGTCCCGAACAACAGCTTGCCGCTGGCGCTGAATCCGAGAGAGAAAATGATCGCATCGCGCGAGGACCACACGATCTGCGGAGAGCCATCGGGAGCTATTCTCACGATTTCCGAGCCGCCCGTTTGCGCTATCGGAAAATTAGGCGCTGCTGCTTGTGGAGCCGGGGCGGACTGGTTCGGCGTAACTATAATCGTGGTTGTGCCGCCACTGACGATAGGGGCCGCGGGTTGCGGCGCGGGAGTGGGAAGGATTCTGGGCACGCGTGGAACAGCAGTCTTGTCACCCACTGAAGCCGCATACAGATTTCCATCGCTATCGGCCGCAAGCGACGTGACCTCCTGCTTGCTCGTCTCGTAAATCACAAACGCATCGCCCGCCTTGGGAGCTGCTCCGGCACCGCTCTGGTTGATGCCAATCCGCAAAACGAGACCGCTGGGTGCAGTGCCAACGAGGAGATTGCCCTTCGAGTCAAACGCCAGCGAGCGCGCATGGAGCTCTTGGGTTTGATAGAACAACTCGCCTTTTCCGCCGGGCGGCACCACAAAGATTCGACCGGTATCTCCCGTGGCGACGAAAAGATTTCCGTGCGGGTCCATCGCCATCGCCCAGATATATTTCGTTTGGGGCTCGAAAAAGATGTTCTTCTTGCCGTCGGGCGTTACCTGATAAACCTTTCCGTCAGGCGACGTCCCCACGTACAAATTGTCCTTCGAGTCGAATGCAATGGCCTGTGCGCTGAGCTCAGACGATTCGAAGACGGCCGTGGGCTTGCCGGATTCGTCGAAGCGCAAAACCTTCGCGTTGGATCCTCCCGCCGCGTACAGCTGCCCGCGCGAATCGGCGCGCAGCGACCAGATGTAGGCCAAGTTCGGATCCGAGAAGGACTCGAAACGAGGCGCGGGGACGAGAACGCCGTCGCTTCGAATCGCAACTCCATTCGGCGTGCCCTTGTCGAAATCGGTGAAATCGCTCTGGAGCCAATAGCGAGTGTGCTCGGCGAAGCTGACTGCCGCCGGCAATGCTGCAAGCGCAAGCAGACACACGAGGACCGTTCGCCGCATTGTCTTTGAGAATCTCCCTTTGCAGTGGAGCATCACTTGACGGTGATCGTCAGCGCGTGTTGGCCGGCAATCACCTGGTGCATGTTCACCGACCACTCCCCGACCGTGGATTCCCATACCAGTCTCGAACTCGCCGGATTCTGGCGCTGATCGAGCACGCTGATCGCTGAAAGAGGAACGTTCGGCATTTCCTTGTCTTGCACAAGCATGGTCGGCGACGGCTGAAGCAGTGTCGCGTACAGGCAATCGTTGTGGCGCTCGCGATTCATCAAATTGATCAATTCTTCGAGGCCGGGGAGCTGTCCTTGGGACGTTGCCGAAAGCGATTGCACATTTCGATTCAAGAAATCCGCATCGCTGACGACAAGTTCAAGCTCTCCGCGCGTCGCTTGAGCCGGAATCGTCACGGGAATCTCCTGGATGAATGGGTCGCCGCGATAGGGCCGGAGCAGAACCTTCACGGACACTGTTTGCCCGGGATGCACGTCCGTCTGCTCGGCCCAGGCGTTATCGATCGTGGCCCAGCGGCGGTCCGGCAGAGTTTTGACACGAAGATTGATCTGCTCGATCTGGGGGAGTTCGTAGGGATTCGAATAAATCCGCGCGAACGCATTTTGTACTTCAGAGGCCACGAAAAATCCGGAAGGCGTCGGCTGATCGGTGGGCGCGAAAAGGTCCTGAAGCCGCAGCGGGGTGTGGCCTTTGATTTCAATGGTGCTGTCCAATTCCAGCGTAGAGCCCTCTCCATACGACGGACTGCCGGTGAGCCCATTGAATGCGGCAGTGGCCACGAGAGTCGGGGTGATTTGAGGATTCTCAATCACTTGGAAATGGTAGTCGTGCTCGCCGTCGGGTGTGTCGAGACTAAGAGTCATCGGAATCATTGGAGGGCCGGCACCAAGCTTACCCATGACGGCGGTGGTGCGATCTTGCGTCAGCGTCCCGATGGTCGCGCCCGTGGTGATAATCTTGGTCGAGGCCTGCGAGGAAGCGAGCGTCATGACCACGTGAGCGCGCGAAATCGGTATTTCAACCGCGCCGAAGCCAAACAGCGGATGGCCGCAGGCCAAGATGCGATCGTCCTGCACGGTCGTGACGGTGCATCCGGCGCTCAGCGACAGGTCGCCACGAATCAAATCGATGCCCACCATATCGCCTGGCTTGAGATGGGCATCGTCTGGAGATGCCGGTGACGTGCCGCCAGGCATAACGGCGACGCCCCAGGCCGAAAAATCTTTGGAGAAGCGCGCGATCGTTTCGGGATACATACCGGTGGCAATCAGCGGCGTCTCGATTGGCGTCAGGAAATCGCCGGCCCCAGCCGATACCGCCTGTGCAAACTCGGACGGCAGCGGAATTCGCGAGTTGCTACCGAGATACGGCGGCGTGGATCCCAGGGCGTCTCGCTTGACGGCTCGATTCGGCGATTTATTGATGGGACGAATCGGCGGCGATCCTGGTTTTGTCGGAGCTGGCGAGGCGTCCAGATGTTCCACAGCAAGCATGTCGGCGACAGGCGTAACGCCTCCAATCGCCTCTTTCGTGAACGTGCCGAGCTTCAGCGAAAGCGCGCCCGCAAGCTTGCCGTCGAAATAAACGGGGCTGCCGCTCATCCCGGCTACCACACCGGTCTGAGCCGGCTTGTCGCCGAGAAGGCGCACGAGGATCACATCCTCTTTGGGGCCAAGGGCGTTGTGCAAAACGCCGATCACCTCGAGATCGATTTTCTCGATCTGATCGCCTTCAAAAATCGTGTAGGTGACGCCTCTCATTCCGGGCTGCACTTCGTTCAGAGGAAAGATCTGGGAATCGTCAGCGCGCGCAACAACTACTGCGCATAGAAACAGCGCGCTAAGAATGGCGGTAGTGAAAAGGTTCCGCCTGAGGAGGGACAAGACCATAAACATTCATCATACCTGCCGCTGCCAACCGTGGCAAATAAACCGGCCCGCACGCCTTCAAAGTCCTAACGGATCTTCCATCGCCTCGCGGTTTCACTCGGAGCCGGTTCCGAGCGGCACCTCAAAGAAAATTAGAGGTTTGTTCGAAGGCACCGTCGAAACGTCGGGCACATACAAGCTCGATCGGCTCACCAGGGTGAAATCGTGACTCATATCGAAAAAAAGGAACCCGTGAATCGAGCCCATGGGCGGCACGATGTCGGAATCGAGAGACAAAGGGCGCAGAGTGTCCAACAGCTTATCTACCTTCTTGTCTCCGCCCGAGGGAAGGCCCACCGGGAATCGGCGCTGGCTCGGGGCGGCTGGTCCGTTGGGATGCGCAATCGCGCTCGCAACTTCGACGATCGAGAGCGAATCGATGTATTGCTGCCGACCTGCAGGGAACCGAACGACGAGTTGCACTGTGTTGAGATTCACGTGCAGCGGCTGAGCCAGTTCGTTGCTCATTGAGACTTCGATCGGGAGAATGCCAACCTGATATGGATTTTCTTTTCCGAATTTAGATTTCACACGCGATGCATCCGTGTAAGGATCGGCCGTAACCGTCATCCCGCCATGATGATCGTGCGGAAGCGAGGCGCTGGCTTGAGGCGGCGCAGCGTTATTGTCGTTCGCCACGGCAGAATCGGCGCGGACAAAGATCAATCCGGCCAAAATCGCCAGCGCACACGACATCGTTTGTCTCATGACCATTTTTCCGATGCCCCGAACAGACAGGGAGTTGCGCGTGCCCCCCGGCTGCCAACTATACCAAGTGTGTGTGCACCAGCGAACCAGATGTATACGCTGCGCGGTTTCGCGGGCGTCGCCGCACGAACCAATTTCATGTTGACACCGCCAATTCCCCGTGCAATCTTCCCGCTCGCGGCGAACCGTGCGGATCTGTGCCGCGATTCGCTTGCGAAAAGTTCGCGGCTTGGCATAGGCGCGAGGAGCAGTGATGCGGCTTCCACCTGGTCTTAGCAGCAAGGATTTCTCGGACGCTACAAAGCAATTCGAAGAAGCCGTCGGCAAAGACTGGGTATTCACGTCCGAAGAAGACGTTGATCTCTATCGCGACCCATATTCGCCTTACTGGCAGGAACCCGAAGAGCCAATTCCCTCCGCAGCTGTCGCGCCTAACAGTGTCGAGCAGGTCCAGCAGGTTGTAAGAATCGCGAACACGTACAAAATCCCCCTCTGGACAGTCTCGACTGGGAAAAACCTCGGGTATGGCGGCCCCGCGCCGCTCCTCTCGGGGAGCATGGTGCTCGACTTGAAGCGCATGGATCGCGTGCTCGAAGTGAACGACAAGAATCACTACGTGCTGCTCGAGCCGGGTGTCAGCTACTTTGATCTCTACCGGTATATTCAAGAGCGCGGCCTGAAAGTCTGGATTGACGTTCCCGATCCGGGCTGGGGCAGCCCAATCGGCAATTCGCTCGACCGCGGCGGCGGCTACACACCGCTGCGCGATCACTTCGACGCGCACTGCGGCATGGAAGTAGTCCTTGCAAATGGCGACATCGTGCGCACCGGAATGGGGGCGCTGCCGGGCGCGCAAACCTGGCAGCAGTATCGCTATGGGTTCGGGCCGTATGTCGACGGGATGTTCTCGCAATCGAATTTCGGCGTCGTCACCAAGATGGGGTTCTGGCTGCTCCCACAGCCGGAGGGATATCGTTCGGGCAGGGTGATGGTGCCAAAGCACGATGATTTGATCCCGCTCGTCGACGAAATTTCCTATCTGCTGAATTCGAACATTTGCCAAGGCACCACGACGCTGATGAGTCCGTTGCTTTCTCACGTAGCGGCACAAGGCGGCGGAGGAGCCGCTCTGCTTGCGACCCCCGACGGCCCGTCGGTGGCACAGCTCGAAAAAATGGCCCAGGATCAGAACCTTCCCTACTGGGCGACCGAGTTCTACTTCTGGGGCCCGCCGAAAGTCGTCGACGCCCAGTGGGAATACTGCCGCGAGCGATGTTCCTCGATTCCGGGCGCCACCTTCGTTGATGGCAAGCTCTACCAGGCGCCATACGATGCGCAGCAGTTGGCATCGGCGCCGAAAAGGCAATTCGGCATTCCCAGCCTTGAAATTTTCGGAATGATGGGGCGGTCGGAAGGCCACATGTGGTTCTCGCCGATGATTCCAATGACGGGCGAGGCTGTTTTCGAGGCGCAGCGAGTGTTCGGTCAGGCCTACAAGGATATGGGCGTTCCTGCGGGGCAGCAACTTTTCGTATTTCCGTCTTCGTTTTTCCCAAGGTCCTTCGTGATCCTGTGCGGATTTCCCATTACGCACGATGTGAAAACGAATCAGAGGAGCCGCGAGATTTTCCGGCACCTGGTAAAAGTCGCGGCCGAACACGGATGGGGCGAGTACCGCACGCCGACATACTTCATGCAAACGGTTTCCGATGTCTACTCGTACAACAATCACGCGCTCCGGCGCTTTCACGAAACAATCAAGGACGCACTCGATCCGAACGGCATCCTTTCGCCGGGAAAGTGCGGCATCTGGCCGAAACACATGAGACAGGCAAAAGGAGCGTCAGGCGCATGAAAAAACCGTCGCGGGTTGGACGCAGGACGTTTCAAACCGAGGGATTGCTGGCGGTCTCCGCTCTGCTGCTATTGACGATGCCCGGGCTGGCTGCGCCCAAAGTTCCAAAGAAGTCGCAATCTCAAGGCGAACAACCGAAAGCGGCGCAATCTCAAATCGAGCGAGGGCAAGAGGTCTTCCAGAAATGGTGCTACCCGTGCCATGGACCAGGCACCGACAAACCGGGAACGGTCTCGCTGCAGCAACGCGGTCAGAAACCCGCGGTGCTGGCCGAGCGCACCGACCTGACTGCACCGGTGATCAAAACTTTCGTCCGGCACGGCGTCTACTACATGCCGATTTTCCGGAAGACGGAAATCGGCGACGCGGACTTGGACGCGATCGCGGCGTATCTCACCCGCAATAACAAACCCTAGAAGCTCACTGCTCCCACTCGCCGGTGCGAGAAGGAACGTCTTGTTCGGCCTTGCGCAACGGCCGTTTTGACGATCGCGCTATAATGCCCGCTTTGCGCGCCTGACATTGATCCCATCGCCGCGCGCCCCGTCTTCATGTACTTCCTTTATCGCGTCGCAACCGCGCTCGCCATGTTGTTTCTTGCGCCGTACTACGCGCTGCGAAGCTGGAGGCGCGGCGAACACGTGGGAGCAGTTCGTGAACGATTCGGAATGGTGCCGCAAGCGCTCCTCGCTCGAGCACGTTCCTCGGCCTCAGGAGGCGAACCGATCTGGATTCACGCCGTGTCTGTCGGCGAAGTGCTCGCGGCCAAGCCGCTAGCCGGAGCACTGAAGCAGCGCTTCCCAGGCCACGCAATCTTCGTTTCAACAACGACAGAAACGGGCCGGCGTCTGGCGGCGGACCGGCTCAATTGTGCCGACGGTATTTTCTATTTTCCGTTGGACTGGAACATCGCTGTACGAAGGGCGCTCCGCGCCATCAGCCCAGGGCTCGTCATCGTGATGGAAACGGAAATCTGGCCCAATTTCTTGCGGGCGGCGCGACGCGCTGGCGTCCCCGTGATTTTCGCAAACGCTCGAATTTCCGAACGATCTTTCGCTCGCTACGAGCGCTGGAAGTTCCTGGTCGGCGACTTTTTCGCGCGCGTTTTGCTCGACGCTGACCTTTTTCTTGCCCAGACTCCGGACGATTCGGCGCGCTTGATCGAAATGGGCGCACCGGAGAGCCGCGTCGAAGTCACCGGCAATCTGAAGTATGAGGGTGAGCCGCCCGCGGTCAGCCCGCTCGGCGTGTGGCTCGAAGGCGAAATTCAACGCCAGGAGCGTTGGCCCCTGCTGGTCGCAGGCAGCGTCGTTGCCGGTGAAGAAGAGGCTGTCATCGCGGCCTACGATCTCGTGCAACGGCAATGGCGACACGCTCTTCTGATTCTGGCGCCCCGCAAACCGGATCGCTTCTCCGACGCCGCCGAAATTGCAAGCGCTGCCGGCTGGACCGTCGTTCGCCGCAGCAGTTTGGATTTTGGCGCGCCGCTCGACGAAAACGCGGACGTGCTGCTGCTCGATTCCATCGGCGAGCTTGCGGGCCTTTATTCGTTGGCGGACGCGGTTTTCGTTGGCGGCTCGCTCGTTCCCTCCGGCGGACACAACATTCTCGAACCCGCGTGGTTTTCGCGAGTGCCAGTTTTCGGGCCTTCGATGGAAAATTTTCGCGATATGGCGTCTCAGTTTCTCTCGGCAAAAGCCGCAGTGCAGGTCTCGAGCGGACAGCAGCTTGGTAAGGTGTGGGTGCAATTGATCGAAGACAATGCACTGCGCGAGCGCATGGGCAAATCCGCTCACGCCCTTACCGAACGCAATCGCGGCGCTACCGCGCGCTCACTCGAACGCATCATCGCTGTAATGGAATCCAAGGAATCCTCCGCGTGACCCTGACGGAGTCTGTCCTCTGGCCGCTCACGCTGCCCTATGGCGCGATAGTGCGCCTGAAAGCATTGACGTATCGGAAGCATGTGCTTCGGCAAAGGCACCTCGATGGCATCGTCATCAGCGTCGGAAACCTGACGGTGGGCGGCACGGGAAAAACGCCCATGGTGCTCTGGATCGCACAGCGGCTGCTTCTAGAAGCCAAACGCGCCGGCATTCTCAGTCGAGGCTATCGCGGCCAGCCTCGGCGCGGACAGCGGGCCAATCTGTCTAGTGCGGCCGCTGATTCGGCGAGTGATGAAGTCCAGCTGCTGCGATCGAGGCTTGGCGATCGCGTGGCTTTTGGCATTGGCGCGGATCGCTTCGCGCGCGGACGCGAGCTTGCGCGTCAAGGAATCAACTGGTTCATCCTCGACGACGGATTTCAGCATCAGCGACTCGCGCGTGATGTCGACATCGTTTTGATCGACGCGACGAATCCGTTCGGAGGAGGTCATCTGCTTCCGGCCGGGCGCTTGCGTGAACCGAAATTCACTCTGGCGCGTGCCGACATCATTGTGATCACGCGCAGCAGTCACGCTCCAGCTGTCGAAGCTGCGATCCGCCACGAATCCAAGGCGCCCATTTTTTACGCGCGGCCACAGCTCGATTCCGTCCAAAACATTTCAGACGGCCAGTCAGCAAACGCGGTCGCGCCTGAGCAATTAACGAAGCTTTTTGCGTTCTGCGGTATCGGCAATCCCAGCGCGTTCCTTGCCAATCTTCGCGATTGGAACATCCCGATCGCCGGTCATCGCTTCTTTCCGGATCACCATCGGTACACGGAAAAAGACGCGGAGGAGATCGCCCGGTTGGCCCGTGAAGCCGGCGCAACTGGTGTGATCTGCACCGAAAAAGATGTCTACAACCTCCAAAGCGCCCACTTCCAGACGAACATTTTCTATTGCTCGATCTCGATGCGCATCGACCGCGACGAGGAATTCTGGCAAGCCGTTATTCAAACCGCAAAATCGCGGGCGCAGTCGGCCCAAATCAAACTGCCCGTCGCGGGGTGAGCGCTCGCGTAGAATTCAGACCGGTTTGCCGCCACTGATGCCGCTGTGCTACCTTGTCGCGCGGCTTTCGCTTCGCGCAGGCCTCTGGAGACTGCTTGAACTCCCGGCGCAGACGAGCAAAACGCGCAGTACATCCGCCAAAGGCTGCCAGCGACGTGAGCGTCGACCTCACCCGTCTGCTCGACATCGTCACGGCGTTTCCCCGCCAGACAATCTGCGTCGTCGGCGATTTTGTCCTCGATGAATTCGTTTCCAACGAAATTTCGCGTGTCTCGCGTGAAGCGCCCGTGCTGATCCTGCGCCATCAGCGAACAGACGCATATCCCGGCGGTGCCGCGAATGCAGCGAATAATCTGGCTGATCTCGGCGCGCGCGTTTTGCCGCTGGGCGTGGTGGGTGACGACGAGCCTGGCCGCATGCTTCTGGATCTGTTCCGCCGGAAACGCATCGATACGTCGCGCATTCAGCGCCTTCGCGGTTGGATCACTCCCACCAAGACGCGTTTCCTTGCCGGCTGGACGCACACAACCGAGCAGCAGGTGCTCCGTGTGGACCGCGAGCCAAGGAGTTACATGCCGCAGACCGTCCAGGAAGCGATCACACGCCGGGCGCGTGCGGCTGCGCGTCGCACGGACGCGGTGCTCATTTCGGACTATGGTTTCGGGGCCGCGACTCCGGCGCTCGTTCGCAGCCTGCGCAGCAAGCGCATTACGCTCGATTCGCGGTATCGCCTACTCGAATATCGAAACACCGGCGTGATAGCCGCGACGCCAAATGAGCCGGAACTCGAAGCCGCTTACCACGAACAAATCGGCGCCAATCTTCGCAAACTCGAAGAATTCGGCGCGCGGGCGCTGCGAGAGTTGGACGTTGCGTCGCTTGTGGTCACGCGCGGCAGGGACGGGATGACTGTGTTCGAGGGGCCGGCTCAAGCTGGCGGGAATTCGGGGCCGGTCGTGCGTCACATCCCAATCTACGGATCCGATGCGCCGGTCGACGTCACCGGCGCCGGCGATACTGTGATTGCCGTCTTCACGCTTGCGCTTGCGGCCGGAGCTTCCTACTTGGAGGCCGCGCATCTCGCGAACTATGCGGGTGGCATCGTTGTGATGAAACGCCGCACGGCCACGGTAAGTCGCTACGAGCTGGAATCGGTGCTGCGCCGCGAGGCGACCGCGCATCACTAGTGCCACAATATCTGCGCAACTCACCGACAACTTCGATGGACACGCGCGAAAAAATTCTCTCTCGCGAGGGACTGCACGATGTGCTCGAGGAGCACCGGCGAGCCGGCCGCCGCATCGTTTTCGCGAATGGCGTGTTCGATCTTTTGCATGTCGGCCACGTGCGTTACCTGGAGGCAGCCCGCGCCGAAGGAGATGTGTTGCTCGTGGCAATCAACTCCGATGCCAGTACACGCAGGCTCAAGGGCCAACGACGGCCTATCCTCACCGAGCGCGCCAGGGCGACGCTCGTGGCCGCGCTTGCGGCCGTCGACTACGTCATCATTTTCGACGACCCCGACGTGAAGTCACTTTTGCGCGAATTTCATCCCGACGTGCACGCCAAAGGTACCGACTACACAGCGGATTCCGTGCCCGAACGAGATCTCGCCGCGCTGCTCGGCATACGTGTCGCCATCGTAGGCGATCCGAAGCAGCATTCGACGCGCGACCTTCTGGCGCGCTTGCGCCAGCCTGCCGATGGTTGAGCCTCGTTTTCTGCTAGTGCGGCTCGGCTCGATGGGCGACGTCATTCATGCGCTGCCCGCCGCGTCCGCCTTGCGCGATACGTTTCCCCGGGCCCGCATCGATTGGCTGATCGATCCCGTGTGGGCAAGATTGCTGGAGGGAAATCCCGACATCAGCAACGTGATCTCCGTGGATCGCAAGAGCGCGACTGGAATCGGAGCGGCGCTGTCCAAACTGCGCTCAGCCGAATATTCATGCGCGATCGATTTTCAGGCTCTGTACAAATCGGCGATTCTCTCGTTTGCTTCACGCGCGCCGCGCCGGATTGGTTTCTCCAGCAGCTACGCGCGCGAAGGCCTCGCGTCAATTTTTTACACGCATCATTTCAATCCGCGCGGCGCTCACAAAGTCGATCACAATTTCACGCTCGCCGAAGCCGCCGGCGCGCAAAAACGCCCTCCGCGTTTTCCCCTGCGAATTCGCGCGGAAGATGACGCGCTCGTCACCCGCGAACTCGCCTCCCGCGGTCTTACGGAGTTCTTTGTGCTGAATCCCGGCGGCGGCTGGATGTCGAAATGCTGGCCCCCCCAACGTTACGGCGAATTGCACCAGAAGCTCGCGGCGCGCCTCAGATTGCGCGGCGTCGTCACGTGTGGGCCAGGCGAAGATAAGCTTGCCGACCAGGTGATCGCTGCTTCAGGCGCGCCGGCGCCGGTTGCGATACCGCTCGGCCTGGGTCCGCTCGCTGCGTTGTTGCGGCGCGCAAGATTCGTAATCTCCGCCGATACTGGACCATTGCATCTCGCCGCCGCGCTGGGCACGCCGGTTATTGGTCTTTTTGGACCCACCGATCCTGCGCGCAACGGCCCATTTTCCTCGGACCCCTCGCGCAACACCATCATCCGCAATCCTCGCGGTTGCGAGACAACGTACCGCCGCGGCGCCTCGTATGCGGCTTCTATGCTGTCGATCACGATCGGCCAGGTCTTCGAGAATATTTCGCGCCACCTGGAGCGCTCTGCGTGACCGAGCGGCGAAAATTCTGGATGCGCTGGCGCGTGCGCACCGGCTACCCCGTCGCGATGATTTACTGGCTGCTCGCTCGTCCCACGCCCCGCGCAATTCTGATCGGTGGAGGAATCGCGGCGCTTGGCCTGATCATTCGCGCCGCAGCATCCGGACATCTTCGAAAAGACGAGCATCTCGCCACGACTGGACCATACGCTCGCACGCGAAATCCACTTTATTTCGGCAGCGCATTTCTAGCGGCTGGATTCGCCGTCGCTGGGAATTCCTGGTGGGGCGGCTCTCTCGTCGTCGCGTACTTCGCAATTTTTTACTACGCCGTTATGCGCAACGAAGAGAGCGATCTGCGCAAGCGCTTCGGAGCGGCGTTCGAAACCTATGCCGCGCAAGTTCCGCTGTTCTTTCCTCGTTTCACGGCAGCTCGGTCTGTTTCAGAAGAAAGCTCGAACGCCACATTTTCGTGGGCACAATACTGCAAAAATCGCGAATACAAAGCGCTGTTCGGAGTCCTTGCAGGAGTGGGCTTGCTTTGGCTGCGGATGTGGTTTCGGTTTCGATTCGGCTACTGATCGAATCCTAGGAAGAGAACTACTGCAGCCGGTACACCGCGTGCATTAATCGTTGAAACTGCGGCCGGTAGATCAAATCGAAGACTCGCTCTTTGCCCGGGAACATTTCGAGTGCGGCGCGCCGCGTGGCCGCTATCATTCCTGCCGCTTCCTCGGCTGACAGATCGCCGGACGCGATCGTGTCCAGCGTAAGCCTCACCAGAATGCGCAAACGCCGGATTTGCCGGCTCTCTTCGTCGATTTGTTCTTGCGTTGGCGCAGGGGTCGAGTTAGTCGGCGTAATTTCCATGATCGGCCTGAGGCTAGGGTCAGATGCTTCTAAAATTATTATGGACTTGGCTGCACGAACGCGCAAGAGTACTTGGGTACACTGGTTACCTGAAAAATGGTGAGCGAAATGACTGAGTCGAAAGAACGAATCGCGGTCGCCTACACCGCGAGCACCGCCGCCGAAGCGATGGTGATTCGCAGCTTGCTCGCGAGCGCCGGCATCTCGTCGCCTGGCGCGAATTCATCGGACCCATTTCCGTTCCGCGACGTTCCCGACGGCAGCACTCACGGCGCCGAAATCTTTGTTCCTGAATCGCAGGTCGAAGAAGCGCGCCGCATCATCGCCGAATTCTCCAAGAGCAACAAGTAGCTTCATTTCAGGCTCGATCATTCGTCCGCATAGCGGTGCACTGAGATGCTGCTTCCATCCGTCAGCGCTGTGATCGCTCCGTCTTCATCTGTCCGCAACAAACTCGCGCCCGTTTGTTCGTATCGCTCAAGCACGGCGGCCGCGGGATGGCCGAACGGATTTGCTGCGCCCACCGAAAACACCGCAAACCGCAGAGCAACCGCCGCCAAGAATTCAGCGCTGGACGAAGTCTTGCTCCCGTGATGCGGCACCTTCAGAAAAACGGAAGCGAGTGCCTCATTTTCTGCAATCAACGCGTCCTCAATACGCCGCTCGATATCTCCCGTCAACAGGAAGTGCACGCCTCCATCCGACAGACGCATAACCACCGAATTGTCATTTGACGACTTACCTGCTCCGCCCGCGGGCGGCCAAACCACTTCCGCGCCGGCGGTGCCGTGTGTGAATTTCATTCCCTGATCGACATATACGACTTAGGCCGATCAATCAGTTGTAACAACTCGCCGCTTCGCAGCGACCCGATCAGATCGATTTTCTGCCGCGCGAGGGCGCCCTTCGCATCGAAAGCGCCCGGATCGAGAAAGTTTCGCGGCGGCCGCGCCTTCACCAGCGCCTCCACTCGATCCCCAGCGCGCAAATTCAGCGTTGCCTTCGGTGAGAAGATTGCCCGGCTGCTCGATCGCGCATCGCCATACCAATTCACGCGCAGGCCACCGCTGACTGGCCGGTACTCGTTTGCGATTTCGACGCGCTCGAGATCGATCTCGTAGCGCGCGCCCCACGGCAGCGCCGTTGGATCTTCGCGCAGACGTCCTTGCCACCTCAGTGCCGTGCCCGTGTCGATCTGGTTCAACGCGATCAGGCGCGCCACATGATCGTCCCGAACATCGGCGCGCTCGACTTGCAGCGCGAACGCTCCAATCGCAATCCACGCGAGCAAAGCGAACCCAAACGCCGCAGCATTGAGTTTTCGCCATAACAGCACGGACCCGATGGAGACAGCCGCGCCCGCGATCGCAGCCCAGCGCCAAAGTCCTCCGTGGAAGCTGTCGGCGAACAATATTCCGCCCGCGAATGCGGCACAGCACCAAACCGCTGGTATTTTCATGCTGGACGGCGAAGCCGAACCACCGCCTCCATGTGAAACGTCTGAGGGAAAAGATCGAACAGGTGCATCTCGGAAATTTGGTATCCGCCCGCTTGCAGCGCGGCCAGATCGCGCGAAAGTGTGGGCGGCTCGCAGGAAACGTACGTGATGCGCGCCGCGGCGATTCGCCCGAGTTGTTTGGTCATCTCGGGGGTCAAACCCGCTCGCGGCGGATCCAACACAACGAGCTCGGCGCTGCTCTTATACTTTTGAAGAAATCTCTCGACGTCTTCCGCACGAGCTTCTATACCGGCGCGCGCGTTCGGGCTTTCGTCGTGTAGACCTTGCGAAATGTTCGCTTCCAGGTCTCGCTCCGCCGCCGGATTCGATTCCACAGCGACAACGCGCTTGAATCGCCCTGCCAAAGGCACAGAGAACAGCCCGACTCCGCTGAACAGGTCGAGCGCCAGATCGCCCTCGTCCTCGTTTTCCACCACCGCACGCACCAGTTCGTCAATCAGAAATCGGTTCACCTGAAAAAATGAAAAATGGCCGACGCGATACGCGTGCCCGCTCGTCTTATAGTAGATGAATCCGGGACCGAACAGTTCCATCCGCTCGCGCGTGGGATCGTGAAACAGCAAGCTCCCGACCTGCGGCAAAATCTTTTGAAATTTCTCGGCCAGCGCGCCCGCCGCGGTTGGAAATCCAGCGAACGTCGCCGTCAGCAGCAATCGCGAGTCATCTTCTCCCGCGAAAGCCTCGATCTCTCGCAACGATCGCGGCATCTCTTCGGCCGCCATAGCCGCGCGCAAAATCTGCAGCGTGTTTAATAGCAGTGGCGAAAGGATCGCGCACTCTTCTACCGCACAGAGCGCCGTCGAATTCGCGCGAAAATATCCGATCTGCAGTTTCGTTGCACCGCCGCCATTCTCTTCACGCGCCGCATTTTCGACCGGCCGGACTTTCCACTGTGCGCGATTGCGATAGCCCCACGGGGAAGAGGCGTGCGTCGCGATCTCGCCGGTCCAATCGATTCGCCCGATCCGCCGAAGCGTTTCGCGAAAGATCTCGGTCTTGTATCGAAGCTGCGCCTCATAGGGAATATGCTGGTAATCACACCCGCCGCAGGCGCCGAAATGAGGGCAAGGCGGAACGGTCCGCTCTGGAGAAGGCTCGATGAGCCGGTCAACACTGGCCCTCACGAACTTCTTCTTCCGTTCCACCGCTGTCGCCGCGACCCGCTCGGCGGGCAGAACAAATGGTACGAAGACGGTCGCGCCGTCGAAATGCGCGAGGCCCTCGCCCCCATAGATCAATTTTTCGATTTTGATTTCCATTGCCCTGCTCGGACCCAGTTTGAATCTGCGAGAACGACGAAGCGACTGCGTCACAACTCAGGTGAGATAAAAGAGGCTCAGTCGCGGTATTTCAAACTGCTCGAATAATCGCTTTTGCGTGTACTGGCGCTCGAGTTGCGCCAGTTGCTCGGCCGACATTTTACGCCGATAGGGCGCCAGCGCGCGATCCATTTCTCGCCGCACGGCGAGCTGCGATTCCTCATCCGCATCCGCCGAAAGGGCCGCCGTGAGTTTGTCTTCGAGCACGGTCATCCGGCGCTCGAGGTCCTCGAGATCGAGAGCGCCCGGCGCGTCGATCGTCGGCAATAGCTCGTCGAGTCGTTCGGCCGCATCCTCGAAACGCCCCGCAAGAATTCCAGTATTTTCCGCAGCGCCGCCTGATCGCACGCGCAGACGCTCACTCGCCTTGCGCAGTCGCGCGGCATTGCGCTCAAAATACTTTCGCAGCTCGTCTCGCGAAAACGGCTCCGCTACGGCGGCGCGCCGCCCGCCCTGCGTTTCCGGCCCGGCTCCCGCAGCGGCTTCCTGAGCTTCCGCGGCGGCATCCAGCACCGCGTCCACGCAATAGGCCAGGCTTTTCAACTGCCGCCCGCCCGCTGCGCGCCGCGATCTTGCCCAACTCTCGAAAGCGCGGTCGATCCCCTTGAGCACAGCCACCAAAGGGATCCCCGCTTTCTGCCATGTCTCGACGATCGCCCAATCGAGCGGCGACACAAGCAAGTGCGCACCGCGCTTGCGCCAAAAATATTCCTCGATTTCCGTAAAATAATTGAAGTAGTTGAACGAGGATTCTGCCGAATTCATCGCCTGCGACGCCTGTGGGTCGCGCCCGCGCGTATGGTTGATCGAATTGAGGCCATTGTCGCTCGCCGCCATCGCGGATCCTCAGCTGGCCGCGCGGTTGCTCGGCCGTTTCTGCGCGGCTCGCTCGTGCGTCGCCCGGTCTTGTGCCTCTGGCTGGTTACGTTCCCAAATGATTCGCAGCCCTTCCAGTGTCAAAAACTCATCGATCGTCTCGATGTGTCGCGATGCGCTTCCGATCAGCCGGGCTTGCCCTCCGGTCGCGATCACTTTCGTTTTCTCGCCGAGCACTTTCTTGATGCGGTCTAGAATCCCATCGACCATGTCCGTGTAGCCATAAAACAGCCCTGACTGCATGGACGCCGCCGTGTTCGTCCCGATAACCTTTCCGGGGTCTTTGATCTCCACGCGAAACAATCGCGCCGCTCGCGCGAACAGTGCATCCGCCGAAATCCCGATTCCCGGGGCCAGCACACCGCCCAAATACTCGCCGCGTGCGGAGACCACGTCAAAATTTATCGCCGTGCCGAAATCCACGATGATGCACGGGCCGCCGTACTTATCGAACGCCGCCACGCTGTTCACGATTCGGTCTGCGCCCACTTCCTGCGGATTGTCGTACTGCACCGGCATGCCTGTTTTGATTCCGGGTTCGACGAACAGCGCCTTGTGCCCGAAATATTGCTCGGACATTCCCGCGAGAGTCGAATTGAGCGGAGGAACCACCGAGCTGATGATCACGCCGCCGATTCCATGGGGATCAATCCCCTTCAACGTGAAAAGATCGCGCGTCAAAATCCCGTATTCATCGACGGTTTGGTCGCGCGCTGTGGTCAACCGCCAGTTTGCGACGAGCTCTTTGCCGCGAAACACTCCCAGCACGGTGTTCGTGTTTCCGGCATCAAGCGCCAGCAGCATCACTGCGCCTCCACGACATCGCCTGAGATCACACTGTCGGTCCCGCGCCCATCGTCGCGGGCCACACGCAAGATGCCGTTGGGCTCGAGTCCTGCAGTTGCGCCCGTAAAGCTCTCGTTCGCAGTCGTAATCCGCACGCGCTTTCCTTTGAAATAGCTCGACACTTGCGCGAAACGCCGCAAGATCGGCGACGCGCCTTCAGTGAGCAACTGATTGTAGTAGCGGTCCAGGTTGCGCAGCAACCGGATCAGCAGTTCGAGCCGCGAATGCGATTTGCCGGTTTCGATCCGCAGCGAGGTCGCGATTTCGCGCAGATGTTCCGGCATTTTCGACTGGTTCACGTTGATCCCGAGGCCGATCACGGCATATTGCACCCGATCGGGCTCGGCGCGCATCTCCGTCAGAATTCCGCAGAATTTCTTTCCGTTCGCAAGCAGATCGTTGGGCCAGCGAATGTCCGGCTGCGTATTGAGATCCTCCGCGGCCGCGTCGCGCGCGGCCAGCCCGGCAACAAGCGTCAGCAGTGGCGCCTGCGCCGGCGACATCGGCGGCCTTACCAGCACGCTGCAATAAATTCCCGCCGACTTTTCCGATGTCCAGACGCGTCCGGCACGGCCACGGCCCGCCGTTTGCTCCTCGGCCAGCACCACCGCGCCGTGCGGCTCGCTAGTCTCGCCGAGCCGCATCGCCAGGGAATTCGTCGAATCGATTTTGAAAAAATGGTAAATGCGCCGCGCAAGCGGCGTGCCGCTCAGACGATGGCTCAGCAGTTGTGGCGCGAGAATGTCCGGCACCCGCTCGATGTGATAGCCCGTGCGCGGGTGCCCCTTCACACGCACGCCGAGTTCGCGAAGCCGTTCGATCCATCGCCACACCTGCTGGCGAGAGACACCGATTTCTTTGGCGATTTTTGCGCCGCTCACGACGATCGTCGCGTTTTCGGCGAGCAGCGTCAGCAGCGCGTCGATGCGCCGGTCCGTCGTGCCGGGCAGGCTGGCCATCCGTTTTGTCGCCATGGGATCAGTATTGGTAGAAGCCGCGACCGGTCTTGCGGCCGAGCCAGCCGGCGGCGACGTATTTGCGGAGCAGTGGACAGGCTCGATACTTGGGATCGCCGAAGCCTTTGTGCAGCACGTCGAGAATTTCTACGCAGACATCGAGGCCGATAAAGTCGGCGAGCTCGAGCGGGCCCATCGGATGATTCATGCCGAGCTTCATTACCGTATCGACAGATTCCGGGGTGGCCACTCCTTCAAGAACGGCAAACGCCGCCTCGTTAATCAGCGGCATCAGCACGCGATTCGAAACGAAACCCGGCGAGTCGTTGACCGCGACCGGCGTTTTCTCCAGCTTCTCGCAGAGCGCCATCGTGGTTTGAAATGTGGCATCGCTGGTTGCAAGGCCACGAATCACCTCGACGAGAGCCATCACCGGAACGGGATTCATGAAATGCATGCCGATGAAGCGATCGGGACGCGAAGTGACGGCGGCAAGTTCGGTGATGGAGATCGAGGAAGTGTTGCTCGCGAGGATCACGCCAGGCGCGAGTGCTGCGTCGACTTCCTTGAGGACGCGGATTTTTAGGTCGCGCTGCTCCGGCACAGCCTCGACGGCGAAGTCGGCCGCAGAGAGCGCACCGATGTCCGTCAGAGGCCGGATTCGCGCCAGCGCGGCGGATTTGTCGGCCTCGCTGATTTTATTTTTCTTCACTTCGCGATCGAGATTTTTCGTTATGGTTTCAAGGCCGCGATCGAGGAAGCGTTTGTCGACATCGCGCAGGATGACGTCGTAGCCCGAACGGGCGAACACATGGGCGATGCCGTTGCCCATCGTACCCGCACCGAGGACGGCGACAGTTTTGATCGAAACGAGTGACATGCGGCGTTGATGATAAAGGAGAGCGACATGTGTGGCAATCGCTGAGGCGCTGCTCTTGACATGATTCGAACGAGAAGGGGCGTATACTTCGAGGCCCGCTGAGGCGGTGAGGCGGCTTGACCGCGTTGCGGCGAGCGCAAAGGAGAATCCCAGCCATGAATGCGAGCCTCGTTCTCGTTCTGGTTTTCTTGATCGGCGTGGTTGCAGGGCTGCGGGCGTTGACGGCACCTACGGTCGTGAGTTGGGCGGGATACCTGGGTTGGATCCATTTGACTGGATCGCGCCTCGCGTTCATGGGGACGCTGGTGGCGGCGATCATTTTTTCCGTGCTCGCGCTGGCTGAAATCGTGAACGACAAGCTGCCCAAGACTCCGGCGCGGACGGCGCCACCATCGCTGGTGATACGAATGGTGCTGGGCGCGTTCGCGGCGGCGACGTTGAGCGTCGGCGTGGGAGCGTCCGTGATTTTCGGAATAATTCTGGGAATCATCGGTGCGCTCGTGGGGACGTTCGGCGGATACCAAGTGCGGACGCGCACGGTAAAGGCGCTGGGCGTGCCTGACTTCGTGATCGCGCTGGTCGAAGATTTGATCGCCGTGGGCGGCGGATTCCTGCTGGTGTCGAGATTCTAGCGAGTCGCACGGGCGGAACATGAATTCCTGAACCGCAACCGAAGCGGGATTCCTGCCTATCGGCAGCCAGGCTCCGCCTGCTGCGGGCCCCATTGACGGAGGCGAAAAAGGACGCGATTGGGAGCGCATTTTAGGGGCGCTCGATCGCGAGGGCGACAGCGTTGCCGCCACCGAGGCAGAGGGCGGCGATACCGCGCTTGAGATTGCGGCGCTGCAATTCGTAGAGCAGCGTGACGAGAATCCGCGCGCCGGATGCGCCGATGGGATGTCCGAGGGCGACGGCGCCGCCATTCACGTTGACTTTCTCGGGATCGAGCTTGAGCTGACGCGTGACGGCGATCGCCGCGGCCGCGAACGCTTCGTTCAATTCGTAGAGATCCACATCCTTCGTGCGGTCCCAGCCGGTTTTCTCCAGGATTTTTTCGACGGCCTCGACCGGCGCCATCATCACCCACTTCGGTTCGACTCCGCTGACAGCCTGCGCGACGATGCGCGCCATCGGCGATTTGCCGAGACGCGCCGCGGCGGCTTCGCTAGTGACGACGAATGCAGCGGCGCCGTCGTTCGTGCCGGGCGCGTTGCCGGCCGTGACGGTGCCATCCTTCTTGAAGGCGGGCTTGAGCTTCGCGAGCGCTTCGAGCGAAGTGTCTTCGCGCGGCGATTCGTCACTCTTGATAACGATGGGGGCGCCCTTTTTCTGGGGGATCTCGATGGGGAGAATCTGGTCACTGACGAAACAGGATTTCGTGGCGCGCACGGCGCGGCGATGGCTTTCGAGCGCGAAGGCGTCCTGCTGCTCGCGCGTGACGCCGTATTTTTCCGCTACGAGCTCGGCGGTCTGTCCCATGTGAAAGTTTTCGTAGGCGTCCCACAAGCCGTCGACGATCATCGAGTCGAGCAATTCTGAATTGCCGAGGCGCAGACCACTGCGCGCGCCCTTGATGAGATACGGCGTGTCGGACATGGATTCCATACCGCCGGCAACGACGATTTCCGATTCGCCGAGGGCGACTGCTTGCGCGGCGAGCGCGACAGCCTTGAGGCCGGAGCCGCAAACCTTGTTGATGGTCATGGCGGCGACGCGCGGATCGAGGCCACCGCGGAGGGCGGCCTGGCGGGCGGGATTCTGGCCGAGCCCAGCCTGGACGACATTGCCCATGAGGACTTCGTCGACCTGCTTCGGGTCGATGCCGGCGCGACGGACGGATTCGGCGACCACTTTGGCGCCGAGTTCGGGAGCGGTGAGCGAAGAGAGTCCGCCCATGAATTTGCCGATCGGCGTGCGGACGGCGCTGAGGATGACGGGCTGCTTTGTTTCGCTCATTCTAATTCTCCCGACGCAAGTGCTTGGAAATACATAGTTTACATACGATGACAAAAAGCACTTGCGCCACTAACAGTATAAGCGCACGAAAACGCGCGGTCAATTCGACGCAAGTCTTTGCTGGATCGAGACTTGCTCGCGAGCGCGACGTATGCGCTCGTGTTCGGTATGTTCGACACCCCCCTTGATTTTAGGTCGATTAGAATGTGCACATGTCATTTGTTTTTAGTAAGTTACAGAGATTTTTAATCGGCAGCATGTACGATTAGAAATGTACACTGCGCGATCTGTGGACGCGAGCCAAGCACATAGCCGGGCCGACAGACGGGGTACAGGGACGGCCACGACCTCCAAGGGCATGGCGATGGCCCAGACCGGTGGCCAGGTGCGTTCTGCCAGCAACCGGGAAGCGCCCCGGGCCGAGAACCAGCAGAGGAGCCGTGGCGAGGGGCGGCATGCAAGATCTGTCGATCACTAGCCGTCTCCTTCCGCCGGTTGCGGATGCCGCGAAATATCGCCGGCAAGGCACACTCGTACCCAAATTCACGCTAGCAGAACTCCGAGCAAAACAAGCCTGTACTGAAGTACAGGTCGCCCTGCGGCGCGCCGTGAGAAATTTTCGAGGGCATGGATGACTGAATCGATTTTCCGGAGTCCGGCTCATCCAAGGATTTCCTGCCCTTGATTGATGGAGGTGACGGCGGGCGAGCCGTTGGCGATCGGCAGTACGGCCTTCACCAGCGTACCGCGGCGGTCTGATTTGACCTCGAGCAGGCCGGATAAATCGCGGACGCGTTCTCGCATCCCGCTGATCCCGACGCCAACGCGAGGTGAGACGGAACGCGGTCCCGACATTCCCCGGCCCCGGTCCTCGACTTCCAGCCAAACCTGGCGTTGATCGGACCCGATACGCACGGAGGCGACCCGGCTACCTGAATGTCGATGGACATTGGTGAGGGCCTCCTGCAGCACGCGGAACAGCGCGAGTTCTGCGTCGTCGCCGACGCGTTCCAAATTCTCGGGGACGTTCAATTGCACGTCGATACCGCTGCGAGTGGAGAATCCTTCCACGTACCAGCGAACTGCCGAGGCTAGTCCCAACTCATCCAACAAGGGTGGATGAAGAAGATACGAGATCGTTCGTACCTCCGAGGTGCAGGAAGAAATCAGCGACTTGGCTTCGGACAGTTTCTCCCTTGTGCCAGCGGGCAGATCTCTTGAGTCACGTTCCAAGTCGCCTACCGTCATGCTCAGCGCAGTGAGAAGCTGGCCGACGCTGTCATGGAGTTCGCGGGCAATTTTGCGGCGCTCTTGGTCCTGGGCGCGAAGCAAGCGGGCCGAGGTGACGCGCAGCCGTTTGTTCGCGTCTTGAAGCTGACGGCTTTTTTCAACAAGAAGCGCGGTGCGTTTTTGTTTGGCGATACCAACCAATAAGAACAGCAAAGAAGCGACGAGGTAGGTAACTGTCTCCGGCAGTGAATTTGTCGAAAAGGCGCTCAGCGAATGTACCGGAGGAGTAAAGAAGAAATCGCCTACGATCAAGCCCAACCCGATCGCGAGCAGGCCGGGTCCCCAGCCGAGAAACCACGCGGAAAAAGCAGTGGCTACCATGAACGTGGTGTAGGCCATGAACATCGATGGCGCGGGCGCCGGGAGAAACGGATGCAGTATCGCCCGTGCACTCAATGCGACCGCGATTGAGAGCAACGCGAGTGCATAGGGACGCACAGACTTCAAAACCCCACGTGTCATACTTCCGCGGAAGAAATGCATCTGGATTCTCGCTCCTTCTCAAAGGCTGGGACCGAGCAGTTGGCCTGTTGTCAGAGAAAGACCGGATAGGGCGGAGGGTCTACACCCGGATTATCGAGTATAAGGACAGAAGGTCGCGGGAAAGATTGAGGGGAGCCCAACGCTGAAAGACATCGGGAACCGCATAGCGGGGCCGGCAGTGTGAAACAGTGATTCGAACGGCAGGCTGACTCGCCCGTACGGATTCCGCCTGTTCGATCAGAGACGCTGGGGTGGTGAAGTCGTTTGTGGTGTTATCCACTAATCGAATCAGCTCGGGCAGCTCGCTGCACACAACCACGGATAACACGATGGCCATGACCAAGGTCTGAGCCAGACGCATCCAAAGCGCCTGCGTAGCGGCAATATCGTCGATGCGGCGAACTATCATTTCCCTGCTTTTACCATCGAGCCGGAGGATGGTCAATGTCCTACGGTTAGGTGTGTGTGATTTGATTCTTGGGTTCAGGCCGCGGAAGAAAAGGAGAGAGGCGCCCGGGTAATCACAGGCGCCTCTGCTACTGCGTCAACGTAAACCGTACCTCACTGGATCACCTCCTTCTCGGCATGGATGCCGATGGCGACAAGCGGTCGCGTGAGCCGAGTATAACGCGAGATCGAATTCGAATTGGAAGCAGTCTTTTGAAATCGTAAGAGTTGAAGTTACCCCCACGTTTGCGACAGCCTCACGGAAGGAGCGAGCCGGGCGCGCAAGGCCCAGTTCGGCTTATCATCAGAAAACACGCGATGAACACAGTGGCTAGTGATCTGGCCGTTTCGCTACCCGCGCCTGCTTTGCGCCCCTACATCGCGCATTACGCAGGATTTCGCGCGACCGGCTTGGCAGCTGGGACGCACACGGGAATACCGTCGCGACACGCGCATTTGATCATCGGCCTGGGCGAGGGACGCGAGGCGCTGATCGACGTAGTTCGAATGCCGAACTCGAAACAGCGGCCTGCTGTGTTCTCCGCTCTCGTGAGCGGATTGCAGGACGCGCCGGCCGTCGTGCGACACAACGGCACTTTGCACGGGCTGCACGTATTTTTGAAACCGCTCGGAGTGCGCGCGATTTTCCGAGCGCGCGGAGACGAACTTGCGTCTTCGGTGTTCCATCTTTCGGACTTGTGGGGCCGCGCGGCCGGCCTGCTGGTGGAACGGCTCCAAGGCGCGGACAGCTGGCTGCAACGGTTCGCGATCCTCGACGCGGAATTCATGCGTGCACTGAAACCGTTTTGCCCGCAGCGAGAGCTGGCCTGGGCTTGGCGCCAACTCGCGCAGACGGGCGGATCCCTGTCTATTCGGGAACTGGCGGTCGACACGGGCTGGAGCCGCCGCCATTTGAGCGGGCGCTTCCACGACGAGCTAGGCATAAGTCCCAAAACCGCGGCGCGTATTTTCCGATTCGAACGCGCGTGCCACATCATCAAGGACGAGCGCGCCAACCTTGCCGAGACCGCCTTCGCCAGCGGTTACCACGATCAGGCGCACATGACCCGCGATTGGAATGCGCTGGCCGGATGCACGCCCAAAACCTGGATCGATCGCGAGCTCCCAATCGTACAAGACTACGAAATCGCAGGCGGCGATGATGGAGGCACAAGGAGCGGGCAATGACGACGACGTTGAGGCTGAATCCCCATCTCACTTTCGATGGCCGCTGCAAGGAAGCTTTTCAGTTCTACGAACGCAGCCTGGATGGCAAGATCCTGACGATGCTTCCCTATGGAGAAACGCCGATGGTGGACCAGGCGCCGCAGGAATGGCGGTCGAAGATCCTTCACGCCACGCTAACAATTGACGGCAATGTTGTTCTGTACGGAGCCGATGCTCTTCCCGGCCAATACCGAGTTCCCGCTGGATTCCACATCACGATTGGGACGAAGGATCCGGACCGGGCCAAGCGCATCTTCCAGGCGCTCTCGGAAGGCGGAACGGTCCAGATGGCACTGCAGAAAACTTTTTGGGCTGCACTCTTTGGCGTGGTGATCGACCGGTATGGCGTGTCGTGGGAGATCAATTGCGAGCAAGCGCAATAAGCGAGTGAAATTCTTGAGGTAGCGCGTAAATTCGCCGATTCCAGAAGAATGCTAATTGTGGGTGGCGAGCCAGGAATGGGCTTGCTGCACCTGGGGCAGGTCGGCGTCAGCGTGGGGCCAAGCGGCGAGAAAAGCTTGATAGGCAGTCGTTGCGCTGGCGGTGTCTCCCGACAGCGCGTAGGACTGAGCGATGCCGTAAAGGGCGTGGCCGCTTTTGGGGCGTTGATGCAGCGCAGCGGTGAAAGCGTCGCGCGCTTTGTCCCATTGCTTCAATTTCAGGTAGGCGTAGCCGAGGCTTTCCTCCTCAGGGCGAAAGTAGTGCGGCGGCTCGGAGTATCCGAGCGTCTTTTCCTTGTCGGCGGCTTGCTGAATCAGGCTGATGCCTTGCTCCGCATCGCCCCGAGCAATATCAAGGTTGCCGCGCAGGTCTAGCGACATCGTTCCGAGAATTTTTAGGATTTGATCGAAGTTTTCGTTGGGCGCCGGATCGGATTCGGCGTCCGTTTTCTTTTCGGGTTCGGCGGACTGAAGTCGCCAGAGTTGCGCCTCCAGAGTTTCGGCGTGTTTTGACGCTTCCGCAAAATCTTTCGCTTCGATCGCGGCCATGCCTTTGGCGTAAGTGTTCAGCCCGTCGGAGTACTCCTTTGCGGGGGCACTGGCAGTGCTCGGGTCCACGCCGAACACGATCGGATCTTCGGGGACGGCCTTCCAGTCGCCGAAGACAATATGAACGCGCGCCACGCTCGCTCCGGCCCAGACGACGAAATTGCCGGTGGTCATGTGGATGGGCAATTGAAAATCGCGAAGCTTCTTAGCCCATTCGAGGCCTTCGCGATAGCGGCCGGATTCGGCACAGGCGGCGATGAGGTAAGCGAGATTGTGCGGGTAGTTCCAGTCTTCCTGGGGCTTGATGCCTTCGGCGGCCATATAGGACTCATCGACGTGAACTGAGGCGAGGAATGACTGACGCGCTTTTTCGTAGTCGCCGACGCGCCAGTAGATGTGGCCCGGCATATGAACCATATGACCGGAATTGGGCGCAAGGCTGGCGAGGATGTCAGCGCTGTGAAGCGCGGCTTCGGGGCGCGATGAATCTTCCATGGCGTGAATCCAGTAGTGGTTGGCGGCGGCGTTGTCGGGATGAGCCGCGAGAATATTTCGCAGGAGCGATTGCGAGTAAAGCGTGGTGTCGCGCGGATGACCGTCGGCGTCATAGCCGCCCATGAGGGCGAGGGCGAGAAAGGCCTGCGCGTCGACGTCGTCCGGATACTTGTCGATCAGAGATTCCATCTCGTGCCTGTAGGCCTCAGGCTCGCCTGACTTGTCCCAATCCACCTCATGTTCCGCGGCGCGAATGTAAAACTGCTCGTGGTCGGAGGCTTTGGCCATGAGCGATTTGGCTTTGTCGAGCGCGGCGCGCGTTTGATCAGACATAGGGCCATTCATCTTGAGGGCTTCGAATTCGCCCCAGTAGGCCATGGGCGCGTCGGGGTCCTGTCGCGCGGCTTCTTTGAAGGCGCGATAGGCTTCGAAGTCCCAGAAGCAATGAAGGAGTCGCAGACCCTGATTGAAGTACTGCTGGGCCGCCGCAGACGTCGTAGTGATTTTCAGGCTGGCGTCGCCGATGCCTTGCATAAGCGGCGGAGGCGGGAGATCGCGGTACTTGGCGGGCATGGAGTGATCGTGGTGACTCATGGCCGGGTTTTGGGCCATGCTCTGTGCTGCGCCTTGAGGCACGGCAGTGGCGGAGAGGACGGTGGCCGTGATGGTGAGTGCGATTGATCGAAGAATCATGATGTCCTTTGCTCGAGACCCGTAATCATACTTCAATCCGCCACAACGATTGATTCCTTCAATACATACCTTCACTTCGATCCCTACAGGAAATTACTTTCCATTAATGAAACGACTAATTGCATAAATTAACTTATCGGTATGAATGAGGATTCGCAAGACAAGGTCACGCTCCGGTGGAAGCTTCCGCTGGCGACGATTGTCTTTACGATTTGCGTGGCGCCGATGATCATCACTTACCAGCCATACCTCTTCAGGTGGGACGACTCTGATTACCTTTGGCGATCGATCATAGCGAGCAGGGCGTTTTGGTCAGGAAACAGACACATGCTGGGGATCGCGATGCGGGGGATTCGCCCGCCGATCATGTCGCTATTGGCCGTGCCCTGGGGACGGTTGAATTCATGGACGCGCGTCGGCGAATGCTTCGTCAGCCTCAATGTGTTGACGGCCATGCTGATCGCGTGCTGCCTTTATTTGCTACTGCGAATCGGTCTGAAGCCCATCTTTCTGGCGATCGGGAGCGTGTGCGTGTTCGCGGCGCTGGGGCCCTATCCCAAAGGCGCGGAGGGTCACTTTTTTTCAACCAGTCTGCTGGTGGATTCGCTTTTCGCGTGGAACGCGTTCGCGTCGCTGCTGCTGATTTCATACGAAGCGACAAATCCAAGCCGGTCGACAAGAGATGACATCGCGCGAGGGATCCTGTGGGCGTTCATTTTTTCGATGGGCGCGCTGACGAAGGTGAGTTTCTGGTATTTTCTCGCGCTGGTGGTCCCGATTGTGTTGATCGTAAGAGCGCGCCGAAGCGGATTGCGCAGCGCGGTCTGGTCGACGGTGACGCTGGCGGTCTGCTCGCTGCCGGTCGCAATTTACTTGATTCGATACGGACTGCCGGCGCTGTTTTACGGTTGGGGATCGGCATTCGGACACACGGCAAGTTTCTACCACATTCCGTTCTGGGATTTCGTCAAGGTTGCGATTCAGCGATCGCCAGGTCTGCCCGCATCCATCGTATTCGTCGCCGTCTGCCTCGTTTACTGGGCATCGCGGCGATTCACGGGTTCGCGGGAAACAGATTTCGTGCCGATTCTGGTGCTGGTGGGTTATTGCGCGATTACGCTTTTGAGCCCCAATCGCGAGCTGCGCTTCGTGTTCGTGGCAGTGATCGCTCTGCCGTTTCTGATGGCGCTGAGCGCTTTCGGGAGGGCGCCCGAATGGCCCCAGAAGAGTGCGATGATCGCGGCACTGCTGGTGTTCTGTTTTCTGGCGGCGGCAGGCGTGCCGATGCTGCACCGTCCCGACGAGCAAGGCATTGGCCGCAGCGAGGCGATTTTGAACGAGGCGGCCGATTTGCACGCGAGACGAATCCTGTTGGGAACTGACAGCTCTTCATTGAATTGGGACTTGCTGCTGGTGGCGCAAGCGTTCTCGCCGTCGCAAAGTACAACCGCGACTGCGACGCTGGCGAACAATGCGGCCGACGGCGAACCAATCGAGGAAGATTTTCGCGAGATTCGCGAGTCTGATCTGATCGCCTTTCAGGACAAGGACGCGCTGGATTCGGACTTCACGAACCAGCGCGCCGCTCAATACGAGGCCTATGCGCGGCAACAGTTCGGAAACCCGGTGAAAGTGGTTGGCGACATCCGCATTTATTGCACAAGGTCTGCGGCGCTTTATGAAAATCCTAAAGTGCTTAGCCAGAACCGAGTTTCACCCGAATAGCGGCAACGTAGCGCCACTCCGATTATTTTCCAGGGCAGAGGTAGCTTCGAAGCTCGAATCCGCGCAAAAACCTGGGACGCCGGCCAAATTATGCAGGACAATTTCGTTCACTCGGAACTGGCTTCGGTGTATAAGCTGCGTGTGCAGTAAGACCACGGGGGAAAAATGAGCGGGAGATTCTTGAAAGGCTTGAGCCAGGCAACCTTGATTTTGCTGATGTCGTGCGCGGCGGTGATGGCGAAGCCAACGGCGAAAGAGCTGCCGGCGAAGTGCGACCGGGCTTGCCTGACGGGCGCAATGAACAGCTATTTGGCGGCGCTGGTCGCGCACGATCCTGCGCAGGTTCCGCTAGCAGCGAACGTCGAATTCGTGGAGAACACGGTGGGTATGAAGCCGGGCGAGGGACTCTGGAAAACGGCTTCGGCGGCGCCGACCACTTTCAAGATTTACGTTCCCGATCCAGTTTCGGAGGAGGTTGGGTTTTTGGGCGTGATGAAGTCGAGCGATAAGCCTGTGATCGTAGGGCTGCGGCTGAAAATCAGGAACGGAAAGATCGTCGCGGCCGAGCACCTGATCGCCGAGATTCGACCGGCTTCCATGAAGAATCTTGAGACGCCGCGCAAGGTGTTTCTCACGCCCGTTCCGGCGGACAAGCGCGACTCGCGGGCAGACATGCTCCGGATCGCGGCGATGTACTATCCGGCGTTAACGGGCGCGGACGCCAACAACGCGCCGTTCGCAGACGATTGCCTGCGCCACGAAAACGGGATGCAGACCACGGGCAATCCTCCGCCGGCAAAGCCGGGGTTTGGCACGATGGGGGCGATGGGGTGCGCGGCGCAATTGAAGACCGGGTCAATGAGCTACATCAAGCGGATCGAGCCAGTGCGAGTGATGATCGCGGATCCGGTCAACGGGCTGGTGTTCGGGCTTTCGCAGTTTCGGCAGCCGATGAAGTCGAACGTGGAAAAAATCAATGGCGTGCCGGGCGTGACGTCGATTCCGATGAATTTCAAGCCGTTCGATCTGCCTGCTGCGCATGTGTTCAAGGTGTACGGCGGCCAGATTCATGAAATCGAGGCGATGGGCTTCATGATGCCGTACGAATCGAAGACAGGCTGGGAAAACACGGCTGACCACGGCCACTAATCGAAACGGTACCGGGCAGATTGCGAGTCCCTCGTTGCGCCTGAGGACGAGGGCCACTCGCCACTGTGCGCGGGTGCTGCATATCTTCTGCGGGAACTGGGCGGCGGGGGAATCGTGATGGCGAAAAGTTCGTTTTACGGCTGGAAGATCGTGATGGTCCTCTGGTCGATCATGATTCTGAACTTTGCGTTTCCCACGTTCGGGCTGAGTGTGGTGAACACGTACATGGCGAAAGCCATGCATCTCGATCGGAAGGAACTCGGCCTGGCGTATTCGGCGTTCAGCATGATGGCGGGATTGCCGGGGCCGCTTGTGGGGCTCGCGATCACCAAGCTTGGGCTGCGGCTCACGACGTCTGTCGGCGCGTTGGTGACGGCGTGCGGGGCGTTGCTGATGGCTCTAACGGTGAAAACGATACCGGAAGCGATTGTGGTGCTCGGGCTGATTTCGGGTCCGGGCGCGGGAATGGCGGGAACGATTGCGGCACAAGTGGGAACGGCGCGATGGTTTCACGCGAAGCGCGGGCGCGCGATGTCACTGGTGCTGACAGCTTCGGGAATCGGCGGATTCGCGGCGGTGCCAATTCTGAATTCCGTGATTACGCGAGCGGGAGGAAACTGGCGGGCCGCCTGGTGGTGTATGGCGGCGATGTCGCTATGCGCCGCGGTGGTGGCGGCGCTGTTCATACGCGAGAGTCCGGAGCAGATGGGGCAAGCGCCTGACGGCGAGGCAAGCGCTTTAGCGACCGCGGCAACCGAGACACGGGAACGAAAGCCTGCCGGTGGAGTTTTCAAGACGAGTGAAAGTTGGACGCTTGGCGAAGTGCTGCGGACGCCGGTGCTGTGGCTACTGATGTTCACGAATCTCGGATTTTTCATGGGATTTTTCATTTATGTGGCGCACGGGATCGCGCTTCTCGAAGGACTCGGGCACAGCCCGGGTGCGGCGGCGCGGTCGATTTCGATCCTGATGATTTCGTCGCTGATCGGGCAATTCACGGTCGCGTGGCTAGGCGATCGCGTAGAGACGCGATACATATTCGCGGTGGCGGTTTCGCTGTTTGGAATCGGGCTGGTGATGTCGACGAAGGCGGTAGGGGCGGGCGCGATCTATCCATATGCGATTTGCATGGGTACGGGGTTCAGCGCGTGCTTCACGTCGTTGGCGACGATGCTCAGCAACTATTTTGGCGCGAAGGTGTATCCGCTGGTGCTGGGGGTGACGACTCCAATCGGGACCATCCTCGGTGCGATTGGCCCGGTACTGGCGGGGTGGTCGTACGACAAGTCTGGAAGCTACGCGCACTCGTTTTATCTGGTGGCGGGGATTTGTTTTGCGAGCACGATATTGTTGCCGTTCGCGCGGCCGCCGGTGCGTGGAATTGCGCGAGCGAACGCTGCGCCCGCGGCACAGGCGGTGTGACGCCAAGCTGACGCGGCGAAGCAAAAGCTGCCCGCCTAAAGGCGGCCGCTACGGAACCGTCGCCGGTTGTATGCGCGGAGAAGAGGTCGACCCGGCCTGAAGCGGATCGACGACGGGCCTCGACTAGCGAATCGTCAAAATCCTCAGGTTATCCTCGTATTTTCCTCTTTTCGCCTTTTATTCGCTGCGAGGGAATCTGCTAAGATGGGCACGGTCAGCGAAGGCGCGCAGATGCGTGTCCCGATTTTGCGCGAGGGCAATGTCGTGAGCAGGCGCAGGAATCCCGCATGAGTCCCAGGATGCGAACTAACGAAACGATTCGGCGCGAGGAAAGCGCCACCGCCAATGGCGGTGCTGGCAATAGCGGGTTTCCGTTGAATGCAGAGCAGCGCGCGGCGGTGGAGCATGGTAACGGACCGCTGCTGGTAGTGGCGGGCGCCGGCACGGGCAAGACGCGCGTGATCACGGAGCGGATTCGCACGCTGCTAGAGACGAATCCGCAGCTGAGCGGCGAAAACATTCTCGGGCTGACGTTCACGGACAAAGCGGCGTGGGAAATGAAGAGTCGCGTGGTGCGGGCGGCAGGCGAACGGGCCGAGGGCGTGTGGCTGAGTACGTTTCACGCGTTCTGCGTGGACAAAATTCTGCGCGCTGCGAATCCGGACATGCAGCCGCTCGACGAAATCGATCACCAAATCCTGATGCGGCGCAATATCGCGGAACTGGACTTGGTGATTTTCCGGCGGCTGGCGGAGCCGGCGGAATTTCTGCGCGACTTTCAGGCCTTTTTTTCGCGATGCCAGGACGAACTGGTGACGCCGCAGGATTATCAGGGTTACGTCGAGGGACTGCGGCGCGCGCACGAGGCTCGGAAGGCATCGCTCGAGCCGGACGCGCAGGCAATCGCGGAGGAAGAGATCGCGCGGCAGGAGGAGCTGGCCCGCGTCTATCACGTGAGCGAACGGCTGCTGAGGGAGCGGAATCTGTGCACGTTCGGCGCACAGCTGATGCAAGCAGTGGAGCTGCTGCTAACGGACGAAGGGCTGCTCGGCGGATTGCGCGATCAATACCGCTACATTCTGGTGGACGAATTCCAGGACACGAACATCGCGCAGCTCGAATTACTGTGGCTGCTGGCGGGCGACCGGCGAAATATTTTCGCGGTCGGCGACGACGATCAGGCGATCTACCGGTTCCGCGGCGCATCGTTTGGTAGCTTCACGATTTTCCTGAAGCGATTTTGCGCGGTGACGGACGCGCGGGCGGGCGCCGCGGCGAGCGCGAAGCACTTTCTCGTGTCGCTTTCGCAGAATTACCGGTCGACACAGCGAATTTTGCGTGTGGCGGGCGAAATCATTGCGCACAACGAGCGGTCGCCGCTGCTGCCGGCGAAACAATTGAACACCGAAAATCCGGACGGCGAAAAAATCCGCGTGGTCGAGTTTGCGACTCCAGAGGAGGAAGCGTATTGGGTGGCGGGCGAGATCGAACGGCTGCACGAAGCGGGCGCGCCGTGGCGCAGTTTTGCGGTGCTCTATCGGAAACACAACCATCGCGCGCAACTGCTCGATGCGCTAAGGCGAAAAAGAATTCCATTCGTGATTCGGAAATTTTCAATTCTATCGAGCACGATCGTGCGCGACCTGCTCGCGTGGCTGCGGCTGATCGCGGTGCCGGCGGATAACGTGGCGTGCGCGCGGGTGCTGGCGGCGCCGTACTGGCGACTCGAGCCACGCGACCTGGTCCGTTTGGCAGAGCGCGCAGGTAAGAACCGGCGGCGCGCGATCTGGGAGGAAGTGGAGGAGGCACAAAAAGGGTCGCAGACGGAGATGTTTACGAATGGCGCAAGCTCGCGACTGACGGAGCTGGTCGAGATGATGAAGCGGCTGCGCGCGAGCTCGTGGAGAAAAAGCGCGAGTCAATTGTTCGATGAATTGATTGCGGAGCTGCAACTCACGCTGCTGCCTTCGGAGGCGGACCGGCAGTACGTCGAGCGGCTGGGGCAATTCGTGAGGGATTGGGAGAGGAAGCACGAAGACACTCGGCTGCGCGATTTCATCGAGTACTTGGGATTTTTCAACGAACTCGAGGGGGACATTCAACTCGAGGAGGAAATTGCGGACGACGCGGTGCAGTTGATGACTGTGCATTCGGCGAAGGGACTGGAGTATCCGCACGTCTTCATTTTGAGGCTCGCGAAGGGCGATTTCCCTTCCGGAGCGCGGCGGCCGAAATTCGAATTTCCACCGGAGTTGATGAAAGAAGAGCAGCCAAAGGGCGATTTCCAGATTCAGGAAGAACGGCGGCTGTTTTACGTGGCGCTGACGCGCGCGGAAAAGCGGCTGACGCTTTCGACAATCGTGAATCAGCGGAAAAAGCCTTCGCCGTTTCTCGACGACTTTCTGATGAACCCGAAGATTCAAAAGTTCGACACGGCGCAATCGTCGCCGACAGTCGAGGTGCCGGAATCGGAAGAGATCGCGGCGGCAGAGCCGATCTCGGAGCCACAAGGGCAGCTTTTCGGTCCGACCAGCGAGCACACGCGGGCGTATTCACGCGTGGCGTTGTGGGCGAAAGCTTACCGACCACCGCTGCCAGAGCCGTTGCAGTTGAGCGTTTCGTCGATCAACGCCTACGAGAGCTGCCCGATGAAGTATTTGTTCCAAGCCGCTTGGAGGCTGCGCGGCAGACCGCGCGCGCAAACGACATTCGGATCTGTGATGCACACGACGATCAAGGAATTCGTGGGGCAGGTGCGCGAGCGCGGCTGCACGAACGTTACATGCGAGGAAGTTTTCGCCATTTACGAGCGCGAGTGGTCGTCCGCAGGATTTCCGGACGACTATCAGGAGCAGGAATATCGCAAGGCGGGGCGCGAACAGCTCGAGGCGTTTCATCGGAGCTATGTGGCCGCACCGTGCGACGTGCTGCATCAGGAGAAAACGTTCGAGCTGCCGCTGGAAGAAAATGTGCTGGTGACAGGCCGCATGGATCAGATCAATCGAATCGCGGACGACGAAATCGAAATTATCGATTACAAAACGGGAAGGCCGCGCGATCAGAAGCAGGCGAGCAACGATTTGCAGTTGAGCGTCTACGCGCTGGCGGCGCGAGATGTGCTGGAGCTCGAGCCGGAGCGGCTGATTTTTTACAACCTGATGAACAATCAGGCGGTCGCTACGACGCGCGACGAGAAATCATTGAAGGCGGTGAAGCAGCGCATCGCGGAGGTCGCAGACAACATCCGCGCGGGAGAATTTTCGCCACGGCCGACTTTTTCGTGCGGAACCTGCGATTACAAAACGATTTGCCCGGCGCACGAGCAATTGGTATCGATCGAGCCGGTTGGCAAGAGGCGGGGACGAAGGAATTAGCAGGGCTGCAGAACAGGATTCTCCCGTCCACCCACCTGCGGCTCGTTCACCGAGAAGAGAGATTCTTCGGCCCGTATGGACGGTCCTCCCTTCGACTTCGTCTCAGGGCAAGCAGAATGACGAGCGCGCAAAACAAAAGCGGGGCAACCGTGAAGGCTGCCCCGCTTTTCTTTACGAAGGCTTCTTATCTAGAAGCCGGATCGGTTCCGCGCATGAACTACAGTGGAACTTTCTCCCGCGAGAAGAATGCGTGACGAATTCCAGGCACGCCCCATCTCGCTTGTTCATCATATAAGGGGCAGGACGGTTGAAGTCAAGAAGAAAAAGTTTTGAGTGCGTGCGAGTCACGGACGCAATTTTTTCAGAAAAGCTTTCCGCGAGTCCCAACGCAAAGTCTCGTAACGTTGAAGCTTCTTGCTGCGGGAGATTAGCAAATTTGCTCAAAATGAATCGCGCAGATCAGTGACCGACAGCGATGGCGCTCTGATAGTAGCCTTGGCGCGCACTCACGTCGAGACCGGGGCGGCGAACACGAACTTCGATGTCGTGGAAATCGTGGTCCCTGGAAACGTCTTCGGGAGAAAACGTGAGAGTGTATTGATTGCGCGCTTGCTCGGTGACGTCGGAATAGAGTCGTTCGAGTTCCGGCTGCTTTGCGGCATAGAAGGTGTCACCGCCCGTGACCGTTGCATATCTCTGCAGATCGGAAGCGCCCCGCTGAACCAGCGATTTGCCAATCGGGAGCGAGCGAGTGACGGAGATGGCGTACACCGAGACATCGGCGGCGAGAAGCGAGTGCAAAGCTTCATCAAACGGATGAGTGTTGTGAGTGTTGCTGCCGTCCGAAATGAGGAAGACAATTTTGCGGCGATCGCGACCGCGCCCCTTGAGCATGTCCGCAGCGGAATACAGGGCGTCGTTGAGAGCGCTTTCGTTTTTGGGCCGCTTTGAGCCGTGCAGCGGGATTCCCATCCCGTTCGGAACGGGCTGCCCGTTGATCATGGGACCGGCATTCGTCGGTCCAGCGTTGACTGAGTTAGAATGTGACCCCAGATCGAGCCGCTTCAGTTTGGTGTAAAGCAGGTCATTGTTGGACGAGAAATCGGATACGGTTTCCGGGAAGAGTTCGTAAGTGACCAGCGCGGCTTCATCGCTGGGCCCAAAGCCAGCAGAAATTGCGGTCAGACTTTTTTGGACCTGCTCGGCTGCGGTTTGGGGAAGATTGTCGTCGATGAGGACGACGGCGGAAAGCGGGACTGGCTCAGAGCTGAAGTTTTGGATTTTCTGCTCGACATCGTCGGCGAAGATGCGAAAGTCACCCTTCTGCAAATCACCGACAAGCTGGCCGCTCTTGTCTCTCACGGTGACGGGGACAATGACTGTGTAGGTGGGAACGATAATGCGAGGCGGATTCTGATTCTGCGGGGCGCGCTGTTGAAGCTGGGGCGACGATTGAGTCTGAGATTGAGGGCGAACAGAAACAGCAAGCAATGCGAGCAGGCCAACCAGCAAGAGACTGCGAGTCATCCAAGCATCTCGTTTCTCGGTTCTCGCCAAGCAGCGATCGCGAATTTCGCCAGTGACGAAGCCTGAGTCATCGCCCGCACATCCGTTGGGGCGAGGGACGCATCTATGAGGCTAAGCAACTCCAAGGGGGATTATACAATGCGCGTGGCCAGAGTCGCGGCAGGTATTGTGATTCTTGCGTTGGGCGTTTATTCGGCCGCGAGCGTTCGAACGACGCGAGCCACCGCGAAAGCGCAGCAAGGCCCGATATCACCTCCGCCGGGCGAAGACACCCAAAGCAATCCGCAGAGCCTGCCAGAGGCGCAGGCGCCGTTGGAATCGAAGACAACGGTTGTGAACGTCTTCGCAACGGTGCGCGATCATCACAACGGGATCGTCTCCGATTTGGGCAAGGACGACTTCAAGATTTACGAGGATGGAGTCGAGCAGAAGGTGCAGTACTTCACAAAAGAAGTGGACATGCCGATCACGCTCGGCATTTTGATGGATACGAGCGGCAGCATGGACCGGATGCTGCCGGCGGAGCAGGATGCGGCATCGCGATTCGTGCGCGAGATCCTGCGCAAGAAGGACGAGGCGATGGTGATCAGCTTCGACCTGGACGTGAATCTGCTGGCCGATTTCACGGAGGATTCGTCCGTGCTCGAGCATGCGATCCACGAGACGCGGATCAATGCGGCGGGGCCGGTGATCACGCCGGGAACCGTTCCGCAGAACGGCGCGATCGGGACGGACCTCTACGACGCGATTTATCTGGCGTGCCACGATGAGCTGGCGCACGAGGCGGGGCGCAAGGGCGTCGTGATTCTGACGGACGCGGAAGACAACGGCAGCAAGGTAAGCGTGGACGATGCGATCGAAGCGGCACAGCGAGCCGACACTGTGATCCACGTGATCTTGATTCGAGATTATTTCGCCACAACCGGCGTCGGGCCAGGAGTGGCGCGCCACATGACGGAGGACACCGGCGGACGCGTAATCGACGTGCACAACGACAGCTCGCTCGAAAAGGCGTTCGACGAGATTTCTCAGGAACTGCGCTCGCAATACGTACTGGGCTATTACCCGACCAACGGGAAGCGCGACGGAACGTTTCGCAAAATCAAGGTGGCGGTGGATAAGCCGGATGTGAAGGTTCTCGCGCGCAGGGGATACTACGCGCCGTACGACTAAACACGATTGAGTTAACCAACTTCGACCTCGCCCGACTCACTGGTCAACGAGCAGAGTCCCGCCTTTCATCATTTTTTCGATTCAATTTCTGAATTGCGGTAATGGGCTAGCGCGCCTGCGCTGTAGGACCCGATTCCGGCGCGACGGCGTAATAGCCCTTGCGCGTGCGAACGATCAGGCCCTTGCGATTCGTTTGGACTTCGATGGTGCGGTATTGGCCATCGGGAGGCGTGGCGGGCGAATACGCAATGAAATACTGGCTGCGCAATTCGGTGCCGATGTCGAGGAAGGACTCGTTAAGGTCGTCGGTGCTGTATGGGAAAAACGCCTGGCCGCCGGTCTGATTGGCGAACTGCTGGAGGATTTTGTCGCCGGGGTCGAGATTGTATTTGTGCGGTTTTTCGGGATTGTCGACGGCGATCCAGTCGGTGTTGGTGCTGATGGTGAAGACGACGCTTTCGGCACGGATGGAGGCGTCAATCGCTTCACTGAGGGCACGATCGCTCAGGTTGTCCTCACCATCGCTGATCACGACGATCACGCGGCGAATGTCGGAATTTGTCTTGGGCAGCGGCGGCTTGATGAGCTTTTGAGACGCGAGATAGATTGCGTCATTGAGGGCGGTGCCGCCACCGGCGCGCTGATCGCGAATGGCGGAGGTGAGCAGAGCGCGATCGTCGGTGTAGTCCTGAATCACCTGAGGATCGTTGTCAAAGGTCATCAGGAAGGCCATGTCCTTGTCGGGTCGAATCACGCGGTCGAGGAAATCGACGGCGGCGTCTTTTTCGAACTCGAGGCGCTGGCGAATGCTATTGGAAGTATCGAGAAGGACGCCGATGCGAAGCGGCAGATCGGTTTCCCGACCGAAGAAGCGAATCTCCTGTGGCTGCCCGTTTTCGAGCACCTTGAAATCGGTCTTGTCGAGATCGGTGATGAATTCGTGGCGGTGGTCCATGACTGTGACGACCAGGTGGACGAGGTTCGTCGTGACCTTAAGGGGAGGCTCCTGGACCGAGGCAGGCTGTTGCGGTGCGGGCTCCTGTGTGGGCGTCAGCGGAGGCGGACTGGCCGATTGCTGAGGCGGCGTGGACGCGGGCGGCGGCTGGGCTGATTGCGGCGATTGTTGCGGCCAGACACGGGCGGTGGATAGAGCGAACAACAGCGCAATCGCAAGAAGAGCGAGCGTCCTGAAGTGAAGCGAACGATTCAAACGACGACCCACAGGACTAAATTATAAGAATTCTCGCAGGAGAGCGTCAATCGGGGCGGGGTCAGTATTGAGCGCCCGGGCGAGAGCCTGGAGATAGCCAGCGAGATCGGGCGGGAGCGGCGCGCGGATGTCGACGACGTGCTTGGTGCGCGGATGAACGAAGGCGACCCGCGCGGCATGCAGGAAATTTCGCTCGAGTGCAGGCAAGGTGAGCGATTCGATGCGTTCCTGGCGCGGCGCGCCGTAGAGCGTGTCGCCCACGACCGGACAGCCGAGGGCGGAGAAGTGGACGCGAATTTGATGCGTTCGGCCGGTGTGCAAGCTCGCGTCGATGAACGTGAAATAGCCGAGGCGCAGGCGGACGCGCCAGTCCGTGCGTGCGGCGCGGCCTTCGCGGCGGCGCGCAGACATTCGGGAGCGCCGGCGAAGATCGCGAGCGACGGGAAGCTCGACTGTGCCGGAATTGCCCTTGAGTTTGCCGTGGAGCAGTGCGAGGTATTCCTTCTCGATTTCGCGGTCGCGGAAATCATTGACCAGGCGCGCGTGAGCGGCATCCGTGCGCGCGACCAGAATGACGCCTGAGGTTCCTTTGTCGAGACGGTGCACGACGCCGGGCCTCAACGGGCCGCCGACGGAAGACAAGCCGCTTGAACCATAGCGAGCGAGAAGGGCGGCGACGAGCGTGCCGGGCTCGGCGCCAGCACCGGGATGGACCACCATTCCTGCGGGTTTGTTGATGACGGCGACGTCGTCGTCTTCGTAGAGAATTTGGAGCGGGATGTGTTCGGGCTCAACTCCAGGCGATGGCACGGGCGGAATTTCGATGGCGACGGATTCGCCGGGCTCGACACGATGCGAAGCTTTACGCGCGACGCCGTCCACGGAGACGCGGCCTTCGTCCATCAGCGACTGAATGCGCGAGCGGCTGAGATCGGCAAGCTGCGCGACAAGGAAACGGTCGAGGCGCAGGCCGGCGTGTTCGTCGTCGACGGCAAAGACTCGCTTGTCGGAAGGCATTGGGCGAGCGCTCAGGACGGAGAAGGCGAGTCGATGGTGGCGTGCGCGGGCGGAATGGCGGGTTCGCGGCGCAATCCGTGCCACCAGAGGAATGCTCCCGCGAGAATCAGCGCGAGGCTGACGAGCTGCATCAGCGAAACCGAATCGTGGAACATCATGGTGCGGCCGGGATCGTCACGCAGGAATTCGATGGCGCCGCGCTCGATTCCGTAAAGAATGCAATAGGCACCGACCAGTTGACCGGGAAAGCGCATGCGCGAGCGGCGATGCGAGCCCAGCCAAATCAGCAAAAGAAAATTGGCGAATTCAGCGGTGGCTTCGTAAAGCTGCGTGGGATGAAGGCGAATATTCAGCGGCGTGCCTGCGACTTTTTCGGCGATGGGACTCGTGAAGGTCACGCCCCAGGGGAGCGTAGTCGGTTTGCCGTAGCAGCAGCCGGCGGCAAAGCACCCGATGCGGCCGATCGCATGGCCGAGAGCAACCGGCGCGGCACACAAGTCGAGGACCGGCAGCAGCGACATTTTCTGGAAATGGGTGTAGAGAAGAACCCAAACGGCACCGCCAACGATTCCGCCATAAAAAGTGCCGGCGGATTCGAATGTCTCGATGCTGAAAATCTGGCCGGGATTCGCGCGGTAGTAGTCCCAGGCGCTGGCGACGAGCCAAATTTTCGAAGCTGCGAGACCGATCAGGATGCCGTAGATGGCGAGGTTCCAGACTTCTTGCTTGTCGAGCCCGGCGTCAGCCGCGTGGTGATAGGCGTAAAAAAGTCCGACGAGAAAACCGGCGGCGACGAGAACGCCGTAGGTGTAGATCGTGAACGGACCGAATTGCAGGAGGACCGGATGCATGGCTAGGCATGCTCCCGGCTGGTGTGCCGCCAGTCGCGCGAGAGTTCGAGCAGGATCAGCGCGGCGCCGACGCAGATGGCGGAGTCAGCCAAATTGAAAGTGTACCAATGGTAGGCGGCGAGATGAACGTCGATGAAGTCGGTAACGCTGTGGCGCACGAGCCGATCGAGCAAATTTCCGGCGGCGCCGCCGAGAACGAGCGCGAGGCCGTAGCGGCCGAGATGGCCTCCGGCGCGACCAGCTGCAAGCAACCAAACGATGAAACCGATGACTGCGAGCGAAAAAACGATGAGCAGCGGCGTGCGCCAGGGCGCTTGGGAATCGGCGAGCATGCCGAAGGCGACGCCGGGATTCGTCGAGTGAACGAAATTCAGGAAGCCCGGGATGATGACCTGGTACGAGCCGGCGGAGGTGAGATTGTCGACGGCATACTTGCTGAGTTGATCCGCACCGAGGACGCCAACCGCGAGCAGGGTGAGCCACCAGCCGGAATTCGAAGCAGGTGCGCTCACGAAGCGGCGCTCCCGACCCGGCCGCCGGACGCTTCGATTTCTTCCAGTGCGGTGACGCAGCGTTCGCAAAGCGTGGGGTAGTCGGCGTTTTCGCCGACGTGGACGGAATAGTTCCAGCAGCGCGGGCACTTTTGGCCGAGCGCGTGCTCCGCACGAATGCTGAGCGTCCCTGCATCGCCCGCAGCGGCCGGACTCGCCTGCGCGCCAGAGCCATTTGATCCGGTGGTTTCGACTTCCACTTGCGAGACGATGAAAAATGCGGGCAGATGCTTAGCATATTTTTGCAAAAGCGCAGCGATTCCGCCGGAAGCGGTCAACATGACGCGGGCCTCGAGATTCGCGGAGATTATTTTCTGCGCGCGCATGGGCTCGAGAACCTTGAGGACCTGCTCCCGAATTCCCAGAAGCTGATCCCATTCTTTCGAGCGCGATTCATCGAGCGCGTTTTCGAAATGCTCGGGCGCAGGAAACCTCGTCATATGGACGCTCGGCTGGGACTGTCCGGCCAGCGGCAAATGCTTCCAAACTTCTTCTGAAGTGAAGACGAGAATGGGCGCGATCAGGCGAACGAGCGAACGAGCAATGTGGTAGACAGCGGTTTGCGCGGAGCGGCGGCCGCGATTATTGGGCGCGAATGTGTAGAGGCGGTCCTTCAGCACGTCGAAGTAGAAGGCGCTGAGATCAACCGTGCAGAAATCGTGGATCGCGTGATAGGCGCGATGAAATTCGAAATTTGCGTACCAATCGAGGCACTGGCGAACGAGCGCACCGGTGCGCCGAAGCATCCAGGCGTCCATTTCCCACATGTCGGCATCGTGGACGATGTCTCGTGCGGGATCGAAGTCGAAAAGATTCGAAAGCGCGAAGCGAAAGGTGTTGCGAATTTTGCGATAGGCCTCGGCAAGCTGCGTCATCATCGCCGGCGAGTTGCGCATATCGGAGGTGTAGTCCTGCGAGACGACCCAGACGCGCAGGAGATCAGCGCCCCACTGCTCGGAAATTTCTTTCGGATATAGCGCGTTGCCGAGGGACTTCGACATGGGCGTGCCCTTGTCGTCGAGCGTCCAGCCATGAGTGACGACCTGGCGATAGGGCGAGCCGCCGCGCGTGCCGACGCCAACGAGCAGCGAGCTTTGGAACCAGCCGCGGAATTGATCGGGTCCTTCGAGGTAAACGTCCGCAGGCCAGTGGAGGCCATTTTCGGGTGTGAGTACGGCAAGATGAGTTGAGCCCGATTCGAACCAGACGTCGATGATGTCGTTTTCTTTTCGGAAATTGGCCGCCCCGCAGGAGCATTTCGTTCCGGGCGGAAGCAGCTCGGCGGCAGAGTGGGTGAACCAGGCGTCCGCACCTTCGCGCTCAAAGAATTTCAATACGTTACGCAGAGCCGCAAAATCCTTGAGCTGCTTGCCGCACGCATCGCAATAGAAAACGATCAGCGGCACGCCCCAGAAACGCTGGCGTGAAATGCACCAGTCGGGACGCTCGGCCACCATCTCGCGCATGCGCTCGCGCCCCCAACCCGGCAGCCATTTCACTTTCGCGATTTCTTCGAGGGCCTGGCCGCGAAGATTATTTTGATCGACGCCGATGAACCATTGTTCGGTGGCGCGAAAGATCACGGGATTGTGGCAGCGCCAGCAATGCGGGTAGCTGTGGGTGATTTTTGTCGCGCCCACGAGCATTCCACGGCCGCGCAGCAATTCGATGATGATCGGGTTCGCTTCCCAGACGGTCTTCCCTTTGTACTCGGGCAAGCCTTCGGTGAAGCGGCCTTCGTCATCCTGAGGCGCGTAAGATTCGAGGCCATATTTCTGACCGGTGCGGAAGTCGTCGACGCCGTGACCGGGCGCGGTGTGAACGATGCCGCTGCCCTGCTCGAGAGTGACGTAGTCGGCGAGAACCGCGGGCACGCGCAAATCGAGAAACGGATGCTGGAATAAAAGACTTTCGAGTTCCCTTCCCTTCCAGGAACCTTGGGCGCCGGTGACTTCAATTCTCAGCGCGCTCGAAAATGCGGCGACGCGGTCCTTTGCAAGCAGCAGCTTGCCTGAAGGCGTATCTACGAGCACGTACTCGAAATCAGGATGAAAGGCGAGCGCGCGGTTCGCGGGGAGCGTCCAGGGAGTGGTGGTCCAGATGAGCGCGCTCACGCCATCCAGCAGTTTTCCATCTCTCAACGATTGCAAACGCTGCGCCGATGCTTGCGCGGCAATCGGAAACTTCACCCATATCGACGGGCTGGTGTCGTCTTCGTACTCGACTTCGGCTTCGGCGAGCGCGGTGCGGTCATGAATGCACCAGTAGACCGGCTTGAGTCCGCGATAGATGTAGCCTTTTTCGAAAAAGTCGAGAAAGGCGCCGGCGATCGCGGCTTCCATGCCGGGATCCATGGTGAGGTAAGGCTTGTCCCACTGGCCGAAAACGCCGAGGCGCTTGAATTCGCGCTTGTGAATCTCGACGTAGCGGCTGGCGAATTCACGACACATGCGACGGAATTCCGCGGGCGGGACTTTGCTGGTCTTGCCGCCGAGCTCCTTTTCGACTTGCGTTTCTATCGGGAGGCCATGGCAATCCCAACCGGGGATGTACGGCGAGCGAAAACCGGCCATCGTCTTCGACTTGACGATCATGTCCTTCAGAATTTTGTTCAGGCCGGTGCCGAGATGGATTTCGCCGGTCGGGTAGGGCGGTCCGTCGTGAAGCACGAACAACGGCGCGCCCTGGCGCGATTCCAGGATGCGGCGATAGAGACCCATCTCCTCCCAGGCGGCAAGCTGCACAGGCTCGCGCTCCGGCAATTTCGCCTTCATCGGGAAATCGGTTTTGGGGAGATTCAGCGTGCTTTTCGGGTCGATGGTTTTGGCCATCTTGACGGGTCAAAAGCCTTTCTAACGGCGTAGATCGCGACGTATAGCGCGGATATGGCTGAGAGTGCTACAAGTTCGCGTGGTGGAAACCGAAATTTGGCCTTTCGCGTCGTATGTTACAATGAATTGCGAGGCATGTCAGCCGCCTCAGGGGCAGACATCCTTTCCCACAGGTAAGCGTCTAAAGACATTTGAGCTGTGGTGAAAGGGCCTAGGTAACTTAGATGTCAGACATTAGCGCCAGACTCGACGACGCCAGTCGTTCGAAGACTGAACCCACGCTCCAGCTGGGCCACCTGGGCTCGCCTTCACAGGAATCGAGTCTCAAGAGCCTCTTTTCGAACCTCAAAGATTTCCTTACCGAGCGCCCAGTGAAAAGCCGCATGGGCGATCCGGACGCGTTCGGAAAGTCCGGCTTTGGAACCGGACTGGCCGACAATCTCAAAGAATTTTTCAAAGCGGGCCCGCGCGGAAGAGTCGATTCCGGCCTTCTGGTGAATTGGAACGAGGAACCGAGCCTCTGGCAAAACCTGCGCGACTGGATTTCGCCTCCGAAACTGCCGCCGCTGCAAACCACAAGCAAACCGGTGGCGGTGAAGGAAATATGGACCAAGAACACGCAATTCTCGAAGGTCCAGTTGGTGTCGATCGTGTTTCACGTGGTGGCGATTTCGCTGATCGTGCTCGTTCCCTTGTTTTTGTATGGCTCCATAGCGGGACCGAAGTCGAAGGCGCAGTTCAACGATGACGAGGTGCAGATATCGCCCTACTTGCCGAAGCTCGCGCCAGCGGCTCAGAAGGCTGGCGGAGGCGGCGGGCAGCATGACGAGGCCCCTGCTGCCAAAGGCAAGCTGCCGAAGTTCTCGTGGACCCAGATTGCGCGCCCAATGGTGAAACCTCCCGAGCATCCGGAAATTGCGATGACTCCGACAGTGCTCGGAAATCCGGCGATCAACATGCCCAACATGAATCTGCCGAATTGGGGCGACCCGCTGAGCAAGCAGGCCGGCGATTCGATGGGCGAAGGGCACGGGAATGGCGTCGGGAACGGGAATGGAAATGGCGTTGGTCCCGGACAGGGATGGAATACGGGCGGCGGTTATCCGAATGCGGGAACGGGCGGATTCGGCACCCCGGTGTGCCTCTATTGCCCGCGGGCTGATTATTCCGACGAGGCCATGAAGGTGAAAGTGCAGGGGGTGGTGGAGCTGCTGGCGGTGGTGACGGTGGACGGCCGAGTGACGGATATCCACGTGGCAAAGGGACTGGGATTCGGCTTGGATGAAAAGGCGGTCGAAGCCGTGCGCACGTGGCGGCTGCGGCCGGCGCTCGGCCCCGACGGCAGGCCTGCAGCCGTGCGGGAAATTGTGGAAGTCGCGTTTCAGTTGTTCTGATCTATTCTCTCTAACCTCGCGCAATACGCCGATGAGCTGTACTCGCCTTTTTTCTCTCCTCGATCGAAGTTAATCAAATGGCACCAACCGTCATCTGCGTCGGGGATGCGCGTTTTCTTCTGCTACGATGAACGGCATGAGCAAGGAACTGCGGGCGTTTCTAGCGGTCCTGGCTGCGCTGGCGACCGGCATGATTTTCGCGGGGGCGACAAAGGCGCAGGACTCTTCGATCGAATTCGTCGCCAAAGCCACTCCAAGTGGAGGCGGCGTCGAAGAGCCGGTGCGCGGGTTTCCGTTTTTCCTGTTGACCAAGAGCTACGAGGACATCAGCAAAGAAGTGGAAGACGCGCATCCCAAGGCCGACATGAACGCGTTCATCGACAAGCTCGATGTGTCGAAAGAGTTGAAGGCCTGGATGAAGAAGAATCAGATGGCCTCGCTATCGGGCGAGGACTTCATCCACAAGGTGACGGTGGACGACCTGATGAATGTGCCCGAATTCTACAAGGCTTACGTGGACAGAAATTCGGGGCTCCGGTCAGTGGGTTTTCCAGAGCCGAAATTCAAGCCTTCCGATCGAGTGAAAAATCCGGAAAAGTACAAGAAACTCGAGGCGGAGTATAACCAAGCGATCCGCAAGTATGCCGACCAGAATCCACAGAGCGTTGACGGCATCGACATCGATCTGCAGGATATCGATCCGGGCCCGCGCTGGGACAAAATCGCGGCCAAGCGTGATCCCGAAGTTCACCGGAACGTGATGAACCTGGCGGAGTCGAAATATTTCGTGGCTCGGACCGAGACGAATCTTCAGGGTGAAGGGTTTCTTCGCAATGTACCGCCGGGAACCTATTGGCTGAGCACGCTCGACGTGGCGGCGAACGTGGGAGACGCGCGGCCGCGCTGGGATGTGCCGGTGAAGGTGGTTCCGGGGCAAATTACCTACGTGGCGCTCACGAACGTGAACGCCATCCAGCCTGCTTCTTCATCATCGCCATAAACGATCTGGATCGAGGCCGAGAATTTGCCAGGCACGGGCGAGATCGCAGCTCTGATTCAAGACCTTTCGAGTGACAGCCGGCCGATCCGCGAACGAGCAGCCAAGCAAATCTATGGACGCGGCTGCGAACTGGCGCGCGCGGCGATGTCTGCTTGGATCGCAGATAGTGAACTGACAAGATATTTCGTTTTAGGCGATCGCGGCTTGCCCCGGATGACTGTGGGAATCGCTGTAAACCCGGATGAATTCGAGCGCGTGCAGAGCGCGAATGGTTCGCCCCGATTGGCGGAGGTACCTCCCGATCAGGATGCCAAGGAATTTGAGCTGCATTTTGAAGGCGGCGTCAGTCTTGACATTCTGACGACGCGGGCACCGGAAGGATCGGGCGCGATCGCGCGCTACTTGCAAAAGCAAGGAGCCGGAATCCAGCAGGTAGAAATTCTGGTGAATGATGTAGATCGTGCCACCGAAATGTTGCGGGAGCGATTCGGCTTGGCGTCCGTCTATCCCGCAACGCGACCGGGCGCCGATGGCACGCGGGTGAATTTTTTTTTCGTGCCGGTCAGATCGCAGAAAGTGCTCATCGAGTTTGTGGAATCTTTGGCGGATTCGGCGGATGCAGCAACCAAGAGCGATTCTTCGGACCGCAAGCGCTCCTCAGAATGACGAATGCGAAAACACTCTTGATCAATGACCATCTTGCGCGGCCGCTTTGTGGCCGACGCGGGCTAAAACTTTATTTCGTCGCGCTGCCGAGAAACTTGGCTAGGAGCGCGGTCCAGCCGGTCCGAGACTTATTCGCCGCTTTGTTCAAGGAGCTTGGCGACGACCGCGGTCCAGCCGGTTTGATGGCTCGCGCCCAAGCCGGCCCCGGTCTCGCCGTGAAAATATTCGTAGAAATTGATCAAGTCGCGCCAATAGGGGTCGTTCTGGAATGTGGCGACATCGCCGTAGACTGGCCGGCGGCCATTGCTACGCAAGAAAATGTGTGAGAGGCGGCGAGAGATTTCGGCGGCCGCTTGCCACAGAGTCATTTGTTGAACCGAGCGGGTGGGGCATTCCACTTGGAAATCAGAGCCGT